>ENA-OQBJ01000481-OQBJ01000481.1-human-gut-metagenome-genome-assembly--contig:-NODE-481-length-20826-cov-2.528625_pt1 | contig 20826 bp, 24 predicted proteins | sample MGYA00242743_ERZ504545 | MGnify/ENA primary metagenome ERZ504545 (study PRJEB26092, sample SAMD00036252) | human gut metagenome | host: Homo sapiens | study: EMG produced TPA metagenomics assembly of...
ACCGCTCTCCATGTAAAGACAGATAAACATCGATCCAACTCCATACTCCTGGAAATAACGGGATTTCAATCTCTCCGTTCCGGAAAATCTTTCCTGATCAGATCTGGAAATGCGCTCAAAAGCTTTTGCAGTTCTTTGTTTCCCTGCAATCCTGCTTTCATACTGAGCATGGATAAAATGTTAAACATGAAATGCGGATTGATCTGAGACTGCAAATATTTTACCTGAGTCTGTGTAGCAAGAAGCTGTTTTTCATAGACTTCCGTGATCAGATTTTTGATCTGCCCGGTCATCTCATTAAACCGTGTGCTGATCTCATCAAACTCTCTTGTATCAAATTCCCGCATCTGCGCATCCAGTCTGCCGTTTCCAAATTTCCGGATATCTTCTCCGATAAACTTCAGCGGACGTGTCATTCTCATGGATACCGCAAATACGACAATCGCCGTGATTCCGATCACGATTAGAAAAATCACTGCAAAAGGCTGTACGGTGGAACGGATCGAGGCATAGATCAGATTCTTGGGAAGTGCCATCCTCAGTTCAATCCCAAACCCGGTTTTCCCTCCATAAAAGAGAGTCATCTGATTTCCGATCTTTTCCTCACTGCTTCCCAAATCCTGAATTTCCAGCATCTGTTTTGCCTGTTCTTTTCCCTTTTCATTTGCAAACAGAATCTGTCCTTTTTCTCCTGTGATCAGCCAGCTGCTTTCCGGATATTCTTTTGTTTTGGAAAACAACGTATCCACCGCACTTTTCCAAGGGAAATAATGCAGCAGCCGGACTCCTCCATCTCCTCATTGTATACACGCATACATACATACGCGCGTTCATCATGTGTCATATACCAGTATTCATTGCTGCTTTTCAAAAAACTGGAATTGATTTCTTTATAAATTTGATTCTGAAGCTCCATATTTTCCACTGTCTCCGGGTAGAAACGACTGCTCACCCATTCTCCGTTTTCATTAAACAGATAGATGCAGTCGATAAACGGAGAGGCGGAATCAACCATATTCATTTCCGAAAACAAATCGGTACTGTTTGCAAACTGCTCCCTTGCTTCTTGCTCATTGTACGCTTCTCCCGCGATAAAATGTTTCAGCACATTATTATGCCGCAGAGAAATCACCATATTTTCCATATTTTTGATTCTTGTATCAAACTGCCCGCTTGTATTCTCGAGATAAAATTCCAGGTCAGAACGAGCCTGTCTCGAAAAATGAAAAACGGACAACACCATCTGTGCGATTCCAAGAATCAATGTCGAAATAATACAGGCCGACAAAGTCAGAAAGATCAGCTTTGTACGAAAGCTTGGTTTTTTCTTCCCTTTCTTCATAAACCACCTCACTGCTGCGCCCGAAAATACTCCATACCAAATAAAATATCTCGATCCACCTGTGTTTTTAACTCCTCCAGAGATGCAAATCTGCTCTCCGGTCTCTCAAACGCACAGAATTCAATCTCCACATATTTTCCGTATGCATCTCCCTTATAATCAAATACATACACCTCTGTCAAAATCCGTTTTGCATCCGTTACCGTCGGTTTGATTCCCAGATTGCCGATTCCGCAATACCAGGTTCCATCCATTTTTACTCTGCATGCATATACGCCAAACCGGGGGGCTGCTTTTTCGGGCTTCCATGCGACATTCAAAGTGGGAAATCCCAAAGTTCTCCCGAGCTTTTGTCCATGCTCTACAACGCCCTCTGTACGGTATCGGTATCCCAAAAGCTTTTCTGCAAGTTCACATTGCCGGCTTTCAGCGCCTCTCTGATATAGGTACTGCTGATTTCCCTTTTTCGATACACTGCCTTTTCTACAATCTCCAGCTCATATCCATAGCGCTTTGCATACTGTTTCAGCATACAGATATCTCCTCGCTTCTGATGACCAAAATGAAAATCTGTTCCCACTGCAATGTATGCGGCATGCAGTTGTTCAATCAGGATCTTTTCAATAAATTCCTCTGCTTCCATCTCACGGATTGCCTCAGTAAACGGACAGATGATCAGCGTATCCACACATCCTTCCAGATATGCTTTCTTTTCCTCGCCTGTCATCAATGCTTCTTTCCCCATATCAAATGCAAAAACAACACTTTCCGCTTTTTCCTGATCCGCAAATCTTTGAATCCGGCTGATCAGTTCCTGATGTCCTCGGTGAAGACCGTCAAACTTTCCGAGTGTGACAGCTGTCCTGTTTTCTGTCTGATATTTGCTTAAGTCTGTTACGTACTGCATAATCATCCTCTTATTTCTTCCTGATCCAGAAACATCTTTTCCACAGTAAGTTTTTTCCTGTTTTTATCAAAACAGAAGATACCGATAAAATGATTTTCCAGATCGTATACACGTATCCATTCCTGATTTTTTCTTTCTTCCATATCTGTTACAAAGCGGATTGGAATCTCATTTCCGTTATACGCAAGCGCCTGCCCCTCTTTTTTTACCGTCACGGCAGGATATTGGAAAAACACTGCATCCAGAGGGGTTATAATCTCTGAAAGCTTTCCTTCCTCTCTTTTTTTCTGTATTTCTGAAAGCTTCAGACTGCTCTCAATCTCAAAACGGCTCACCTTTGTACGAAGAAGCGACTCCATACATCCAAAGCAACCCAGCTTTTCACCGATATCGTGACACAATGTCCGGATATAGGTTCCCTTGGAACAGGAAACCTCCATCCTCACACGCGGCAGTGCCATTTCCAGGATCCGGATCTCTTTGATTTCAACTTTGCGGCTTTTGCGCTCGATTGTCTTCCCTTCCCGTGCCAGCTCATACAGCTTTTTGCCGTTTACTTTCAGTGCAGAATACATGGGCGGTATCTGATCATATTCCCCCACAAAACTCATCACACAGTCTTTTACCTGCTCCTGCGTGAGTCCTTCTGTCTCTCCCACTCTCAGCACAGTTCCTGAAATATCCTGGGTATCGGTCTCTTTTCCAAGCAACAGGACCGCCTCGTATGTTTTATCCTTTTCCGTGAGCATATCACATACCTTTGTTGCTCTTCCCAGACAAACAGGAAGCACGCCTTCCGCATCCGGGTCCAGCGTGCCTGTATGTCCGATCTTCTTCTGTCCCACAATTCCACGCAGCTTTGCCACTACATCATGGGATGTGTATCCTTTTTCTTTGTATACGTTCAGAATTCCATTTACCATAACAATTCCTGTCTTTCTCTTCTATGCCTCTTTTAGCTGCAATGTAATCTGTCTAAGCAGATTGTTGATCACATCGTGCGCAGAACCTTTCATTGTAACCCCTGCTGCACGCACATGACCGCCTCCACCAAAATACTGAGCAATACTGCTTACATTGACTTTGCCCTTGGAACGCAGACTGACCTTATACTCCTGAGTGTCCGTTTCATGCAGAAAAATTGCCACTTCCACACCTTTAGTCTGCCGAAGCTGGGCCACAATTCCTTCCAGATCGCTTGGAACCGCCTCGAAAAATTCCATCTCTTTTCTGGACACAACAGAAACGACCACCTGTTTTTCTAAAACCAGCATGCTTTCTAAAAGCGCTCTCCCTAAGATCTGATTCTGGATATAGGTCTTCTCAAAATAAGTTTTTTCGATAATCTCACTGCCGTCAATTCCTTTTCTAAGCAACTGTGCGGCTGCCTCCATCGTCTCCGGAGAGGTACAGGAGTACTGAAATACTCCCGTATCATGTGCGATTCCCATATACAGTGCTTCCGCACATGCCTTACTGATCTTCTCATCTTCCAGAAGTGTATAAACCAGCTCTGATGTAGAACTTGCCTCCGGGCGAATGTAATTTAACTCTGCAAATGCATCATTGCTCACATGATGATCGATACAAACCGTATGTGCAGCCTGTCGAAGTAACGGTGCAAACGGTCCGAGCCGCTGTTCGTCCCCACAGTCCAGACAGATAAACAGATCATATGCCGTCTCTTCTGAAAGTGTATGTCTGATTTCCTCTGTACGCGAGATTATGGAAAAGGATGCCGGTATCTTTTCCAGATACAGATCAACTTCTATTTCCGGAAACTGCTCTGTAAGATACAGGTACAATCCCATCGACGATCCTACACAGTCTCCGTCCGGCCGAACATGACCGGAGAGCGCGATCCGCTTCTTTCCCTTCAAAATATCAGATAATACAATTTTCATGCTTATTTATTCATCCTCACTTTTCAAATCTTTGGTCAAATCATTAATTTTTTTTCGTCATATTGACACCGTACTCAATGGACTGATCCATGATAAACCGGATCTCCGGTGTATTGCGCATGTTGATCGTTCTTGCCAGTTCACGCCGGATATATCCTTCTGCACTCTGAAGTCCTTTGATCGTATCTTCCTGGGCTTTCTTATCTCCCAGCACGCTGATGTATGCCTTACATGTCTTCAGATCAGGTGCTACTTCCACCGCTACCACGGAAGTCATCGGCGCCACTCTCGGGTCCTTGATGCCTCCGCGTAGGATGTTGCTCAGTTCTCTTTGGACTTCAGTATTGATTCTTGTGTTTTTAATACTGTTTTTCCTCATAACTGCTCCTTATTTTCTTTCTATTTCTACCATCTTGTATGCTTCTACAAGATCGCCTTCTTTGATATCATTATAGTTTTCAAATACGAAACCGCACTCGTATCCGGCTCTGACTTCTTTCACATCATCCTTGAATCGTTTCAGAGATGCCAGAGGTCCGTCAAAGATCACAATGCCGTCACGTGTCAGACGAACAGAACAATTTCGTTCAAAAGTACCGTCCTGTACATAAGAACCTGCAATCGTTCCCACTCCGGATGCCTTAAATGTCTGACGTACTTCTGCGTGTCCCAGTACCTTCTCTTCAAATACCGGATCCAGCATACCTTTCATTGCCGCTTCCACATCTTCAATCGCATTGTAGATGACTCTGTAAAGTCTTAAGTCAACGCCTTCACGGTCTGCAATCTCCTTCGCTGTCGCATCCGGACGCACGTTAAATCCGATGATGATCGCATTGGAAGCAGATGCCAGAATCACGTCGGATTCATTGATCGCACCAACTCCGCCGTGAATGATCTTGATCACAACTTCTTCATTTGACAATTTGATCAGACTCTGTTTGATTGCTTCCACAGAACCCTGTACATCTGCTTTCACTACGATGTTGAGTTCTTTTAAGTTTCCTTCCTGAATCTGATTGAACAGATCATCCAGAGACATCTTGGATTTTGTCTCTTCAAGCATCTTCACTCTGTGCTGTGAAATAAATGTCTCTGCAAAGTTTCTTGCTTCTTTTTCTGACTCGCATCCCACAAAGACTTCTCCTGCCTGCGGAACCTCATTCAATCCGAGGATTTCTACCGGCTGGGACGGACCTGCTTCTTTTACACGTCTTCCCCTGTCATCCATCATGGCTCTTACTTTTCCGTGTGCGGATCCTGCTGCAATGGCATCTCCCACACGAAGGGTACCTTTCTGTACGAGCACTGTCGCAACAGAACCTTTTCCTTTATCCAGCTCTGCCTCGATCACAAGTCCTCTTGCCACACGGTTCGGATTTGCTTTGAGCTCCATCACTTCTGCTGTCAGAAGAACCATCTCGAGAAGCTCCTGAATTCCTTCTTTTGTATGCGCGGATACCGGTACGAAAATCGTGCTTCCGCCCCAGTCTTCCGGAATCAGTTCATACTCTGTCAGTTCCTGTTTTACACGCTCAATATTTGCACTTGGCTTATCGATCTTATTGATCGCTACGATAATTTCAATTCCCGCTGCTTTGGCATGGTTGATCGCCTCGATCGTCTGCGGCATCACACCGTCATCTGCTGCAACTACAAGAATCGCAATATCTGTAGAATTTGCTCCTCTCATACGCATTGCAGTAAACGCCTCATGTCCCGGTGTATCCAGGAATGTGATCTTTTCTCCGTTGATCTCTACTACAGAAGCACCGATGTGCTGTGTGATTCCACCTGCCTCGCGGTCTGTCACACTGGTATCACGGATCGCATCCAACAGAGAAGTCTTTCCATGGTCAACGTGTCCCATAACACATACAACAGGAGGACGTTTTACCATAGTAGCTTCATCTTCTTCATCTTCTTTGAGAAGCTCTTCAATGACATCTACAACTTCTTCTTTTTCACAAAGGATCTCAAATTCCATTGCGATTTCTTCTGCTGTCTCAAAATCAATTTCCTGATTCACTGTTACGATCTTGCCCTGCATGAACAGTTTCTTTACGATCACAGACGGTACCACTTTCATCTTGTCTGCCAGTTCCTGAATTGTCAGTACTTCCGGGATTGTGATCTGTTTGATTTCCTCTTCCTTTTTCACTTCCGGCTTTGGCTGTGGTCTCTGCACTTCTACTGTCGGCTTCTGCTTTCTGCCTTTTTTGCCCTTGCTTTCAAATCCTTCTTCTCTGTTTTCTTTTTTCTTGTAATCTTTTTCTTTATCTTTTGCTTTATTGCGCTGCGGTTTCTGCTGCTCTACCAATGGCGACGGAATTGAATTTCTGTCGTTTCTGTCATTTCTGTCGTTTCTTCTGGAATCCGGACGCTGACCATTTTTTGCCCCCTCGTCCTGGCGACGGTTTCCTCTCTGACCGTTTGGAGCAGAAGACGGACGCTGCCCGTTTCTTCCATCTGCCGGACGATTCTGACGGAAACCGCCTCTCTGTCCCTCTTCCGGACGTCGGTTTCCTGCCGGGCGTCCTTCCTGTGGTCTTCTGTTCTCTCTCTCTCCATTTGCCTGCGGCCCTCTCGCCGGACGATCCTGACGGGATCCATTCTGACCGGAAGCCGGACGCTGTCCGTTTCTTCCGCCTGCCGGACGATCCTGACGGGATGTTCCCTGTGTGTTCTGTCCATTTCCCGGACGGGATCCTCCCGGGCGGCGGTTTCCGCTCTTCGAATTCTGTGGGCGGAATACCTGTACGATATTTTTCTTTTTCGGAGCATCTTCCGATGTTCCTTTTCCTGCGTGCCCGCTGCGCAGTTCTGCTACGACCTCATCCGGAATGGAGCTCATGGAAGTTTTCGCCTCCACATTCTTTTTCTCCAGAATCTCCATCAGGTCTTTATTTTCCATCCCCAGCTCTTTTGCCAGTTCATGCACTCTTAATTTCGTCATACTCAAACTACCTCCTCTATGCAATCGTATTATTTTTTATTTCCAGTTGTTTTCGAATTCCTTTTGCAAATCCTTCGTCCAATATCGCCAGAGATGCACGGAACTCTTTTCCCATTGCATGCCCTAAGGTATCTTTATCTCCGTAAAAATAAATTGGAACCTCATAAAACTTACACATATCCCGGAATTTCTTTTTGGTGTTATCCGATGCATCTTCCGCTACGATCACCAGTGCAGCTTTCCCGGATTTTGTCTCATTTTCTGTCATGAATTCACCACTGGCACATTTTCCTGCCTTTGTGGCCAGCCCGATCAGGGACAGCACTCTATCTTGCTTCAAATTGTTCCATCTCCTTTTCCAGCCGTTCATATACTTCTTTTGGAATTGCCTGCTTAAACGAACGTTCCAGCCTTTATTTTTTACCGCCTTTGCAAAACACTCACTTGAAAGACAGACATAAGCACCCCGTCCGTTTTTTCTGCCGGTCGTATCCAATACAAATTCATCGTCTTCTGTCCGCAGAACTCTGAGCAGTTCCTTTTTGGCTTTCATTTCTCCACATCCGACACATTTGCGCATCGGAATTTTCTTTTTACCGTTCAAATACCTCACCTCTCAAAAGAGTTTATTCTTCCTCTGCCTCTACAAACTCAATCTCTTCGTATGCATCTGCATCTTCCGGATATCCGTCTGTATAGTTGACAGTTTCCTCATAATCCTCTGCATATCCGTCTTCTTCCATCATGTTCATCTGATCCATGTAATCCTCCGGGAGTTCTCCGGACTCGATCGCCTGTGTCTCGCTCTTAATGTCGATCTTATATCCTGTCAGACGCGCTGCCAGCCTTGCATTCTGACCTTCTTTTCCGATTGCAAGAGACAACTGGTAATCCGGCACAATAACACTTGCCACTTTTTCATCCGGATCTGCCATAACAGAGATCACCTTTGCAGGACTTAAGGCATTCTCAATCAGAAGAGCCGGGTTATCACTCCAGTTGATGATGTCGATCTTTTCTCCTCTGAGCTCTTCCACAACCGCATTGACTCTGGCACCGTTCATTCCGACACATGCTCCGACCGGATCTACATTCTCATCATTTGACCATACAGCCATCTTTGTACGGGATCCTGCCTCACGGGCAATGCTCTTGATTTCAACGGTTCCGTCCTTCACCTCTGCAACTTCTGCTTCAAACAGACGTTTCACCAGTTCCGGATGTGTACGGGAAACCAGGATCTTTGGTCCCTTCGGAGTGTTCTTCACTTCTACAATGTACAATTTAATGCGGTCTGTCGGTTTAAACACTTCTCCTTTGACCTGCTCATTTTCTGTGAGCATGGCATCTGCTTTACCCAGATTGACACTGATATTTTTGCCAACATAACGCTGCACAATACCTGTTACAATGTCTTTCTCTTTTTCAAAATACTGATCGTATACTACTTTTCTTTCTTCCTCGCGGATCTTCTGAAGAATCAGGTTTTTCGCATTCATTGTTGCAATACGTCCAAACTCTTTGGACTGTACCGGAACCTGACAAACATCTCCGATCTGCAGTGCGGAATCAATCTCTTCCGCATCTTCCAGTGTGATCTCGATTGCCGGATCAAACACTTCCTCAACTACTTCTTTTTCTGCGTAAACAGCATAATCACAGGTCTCTCTGTTCATGATCACCTTGATGTTATCCGATGTCCCGAAGTGTTTTTGCAGGCACTGATGAGAGAGTTTTCAATCGCATCCATCATGGTATCTCTGCTGATGTTCTTCTCTTTTTCAAGAATTGTCAAAGCTTCCATTAATTCTGTGTTCATTGTTTCATTTCCTCCTAATTTAAAAATCCAACGCTAAACGGATAAGTGCAATTTCACTTTTTTCAAATGTCTGTGTACTGTCATCTTCATATGAGATCGTCACTGTATTCTGATCAAATTCTTTCAAAATTCCAACAAATTCTTTCTGTCTGTTAATCGCACGGTACGTACGAATCTCAACTTCCTGTCCCACGCTTCTGATAAAATCTTTTTCTTTCTTCAAAGGTCTTCCAAGCCCTGGAGAGCTCACCTCAAAAATATAGGAATCTTCGATGTAGTCTTTCTCATCCAGAATGTCTGAAAATCTTCTGCTTACCACTTCGCAGTCATCCACTGTGATCCCTCCCGGCTTGTCGATATATGCTCTCAGATACCAGTTTCCTGCTTCTTTTACATATTCTACATCTACCAGCTCGAATCCCTGTTCTGCTACGATCGGCTCTAAAAGTTCTTCTGTCTGTTTTTCATATTCTTCTCTTCTTGACACGTCAAACTTCCTTTCTATCTCACTTTTTTATTTTCCAGTATCGTTATCTTCTCCCGCATGACCGCATGATATGTAAAAAGCCCTATCATACAAAGAAGAGTGAACTTTCGTTCACTCTTCTGCCGGATTGATTATGTAACTATAGACAGTATAGCACCATTATCTGGTGAAAGCAAGGGATAAATCAAATTTATGTTTATCACTTCCTCTGCTTCGTCCCGACACCGTCTCTCTTAGCCAGTTTCAGACGGTTCAAGGTCACTTCTTTTTCTCCATATTTCACTTTTGTATCTGTTCCCTCTTCAAACAGATGGATCTGCTCCAGCTCATCCGTTTTCTGAAGCTTGATTCCGCGCACGCCGACTGCACCTTTTTTCTTTTCCGGAATCTCTGCTGTCAGAAATCTTAAGAAATATCCATCTCTTGTCTGCAGCACAATATTCTGATTCTCCCTAACCATCCCAACATGGATCAGTGCATCCTCTTCCTGGAGCTTGGTTGCTGCAATGGTTCGTTTTGCCACCTGGAACTCACTGCCGTCTACTCGCTTGATCATTCCTTGCTTTGTGGCAAACAAAAGCTTCTCAAACGCGATCTGCTGTGCGTCACAGATCGTCACAATCTGTTCTTCACTGCTGCTGTAATTGCTCACATTGTCAATCGGAACGCCTTTATCCCGGAATCTTCCATATGGCAGATCCATCACTTTGATCTGATGCATTTTTCCGGTATCCGTAAACAGACAGATTTTTCCGGTATTCAGACAATTTACAACATATTTATTCTCACTGTCTGCCGCCTCTTTGTTTCGCTCATACACACTCACATCCACTGTTTTCGCATACCCGAAGCGATCCATCAAAAAGATCACTTCCTGCTCTTCTACTTTCTTTTCTTCAAACACTGCCGCCTCTGCATTTTCAATCGCAGTACGGCGCTTTCTTCCATACTCTTTTTTAAATGCATCCAGCTCTTCCATGATCAGCGTTGCCATGGAATCATAATGATTCAAAATATCTTCATAGCGGGCAATATTTTTCAGCGTTGTCTCGTGTTCTTTCTGCAGCGCTTCAATTTCCAGACCAATCAGTTTATACAACCGCATTTCCAGAATTGCAGATGCCTGTCTTTCCGTAAAACGGAGCATAGCCGCCATCTTTTTCGAAATCTGAGATTTAAACTTGATGTTCTCTGTGATTCCCTGCGTCAGACATGCTTTGGCATCTTTGACAGACTTGCTTCCCCGCAGAATCTCAATGATCAGATCGATCACGTCACAGGCTTTGATCAAACCTTCCTGCACTTCTTTTTTATCCAGTTCTTTTGCGAGAAGCGTTTTGTATTTTCTCGTGGTCAGCTCAAACTGAAAATCCACATGATGCTCAATGATCGCCTTTAATCCCAGCGTTTCCGGCCTTCCGTTTGCCACGGCCAGCATATTGACTCCGAATGTATCCTCCAGACGCGTCTTTTTGTAGAGCATATTTTTCAGATTTTCCACATCCGCGCCTTTTTTCAGTTCCAGTACGATCCGGATTCCTTCTTTGGAAGACTGGTTGGAAATATCCACGATATCTGTTGTCTTTTTTGTTTCTACAAGATTGCAGACGTCATTCAAAAACTTTCCGATTCCGGCTCCGATCATGGTATATGGAATTTCTGTAATGACAAGCTGTTTTTTACCGCCTTTTAAATCTTCTACTTCTACCTTTCCGCGGATCTTGATCTTCCCCTGTCCGGTCTCATAGATTTCAGGAAGATCATCTTTATTGACCACAATACCGCCTGTCGGAAAATCCGGTCCTTTGATGTATTTCATCAGCTGTTTTGTCGTGACGGCATCATTTTTCATATAGGCCTTTACCGCATCAATGACTTCTCCCAGATTGTGTGTCGGGATACTCGTTGCCATTCCGACTGCGATTCCTTCCGCTCCATTGATAAGAAGATTCGGAACCCGCACCGGAAGTACCAAAGGTTCTTTTTCTGTCTCATCAAAGTTCGGTCCGAAATCAATGATATCCTTGTCCAGATCCGCAAGGTATGCCTCCTGAGTAAACTTGGTCAGACGTGCTTCTGTATAACGCATGGCAGCTGCTCCGTCGCCTTCGATGGATCCAAAATTTCCATGTCCGTCCACCAGCACCATTCCCTTTTTGAATTCCTGTGCCATAACCACTAAAGACTCATAAATGGAACTATCACCATGAGGATGATATTTACCCATCGTATCTCCCACGATACGGGCACATTTCCGGTATGGCTTGTCATAGCGGATCCCTAATTCATACATATCGTAAAGTGTCCGTCTCTGTACCGGTTTCAGTCCGTCTCTCACATTCGGAAGGGCACGGGATATGATGACACTCATCGCATAATCAATATAGGACTTGCGCATCACATCCGAGTATTCTGTTCTGATTATCTGTGATTCACTGCTCATATCTTTTCTCCTCTAAGCCTGAACTTCTGCTATATATCCAGTTCTGCCTCTGTTGCATTTTCGTAAATAAACGCCCTTCTCGGCGGGACTTCCGTACCCATCAGCATCTCCGTCACACCGGAGCCATTCTGGCATCCTCGATCTCTACCAGCTTCAAAATCCGGGTTTCCGGATTCAGCGTCGTTTCCCAAAGCTGATCTGCATCCATCTCTCCAAGACCTTTGTATCTCTGAAGAGTAAATCCACCGTCATGTGTCCTCCGGTACTTTTCCAGAGCTTTGTCATCATACAGGTACTCTTCCTCTCCTTTTTTCGGCATCACTTTATAAAGCGGCGGCATTGCAATATAGACATGCCCCTCGTAGATCAATTCCGGCATGAACCGGTAGAATAGCGTCAGAAGCAATGTCGAAATATGGCTCCATCCACATCCGCATCTGCCATAATGATGATCTTGTCATAGCGAAGCTTTGTAATGTCAAAATCATTGCCGTATCCTTCGGAAAATCCACATCCAAATGCATTGATCATGGTCTTGATCTCTGCGTTGGCAAGCACCTTGTCAATGCTGGCCTTCTCCACATTCAGGATCTTTCCTCTGATCGGCAGGATTGCCTGGTAGTTCCGGTTTCTGGCTGTCTTTGCCGAACCGCCCGCAGAATCTCCCTCTACGATAAAAATCTCACATTTTTTTGCATCCCGGCTCTCACAGTTTGCCAGTTTCCCATTGCTGTCAAAGGAATATTTCTGCTTTGTCAGAAGATTCGTCTTCGCCTTTTCCTCCGTCTTTCGGATCTTTGCAGCCTTCTCCGCACAGGACAATACTTTTTTTCAGCGTCTCTACGTTCCGGTCAAAATACAGAACAATCTCATCTCCGGTCACTTTTCCGGTGGCTTTTGCTGCATCCGGGTTGTCCAGCTTTGTCTTGGTCTGCCCTTCAAACCGCGGATCCGGATGCTTGATGGAAATAATCGCGGTCATCCCGTTTCGGATATCTGCTCCTGTAAAATTCGAATCCTTCTCTTTTAAAATACCAAGCTCTCTGGCATATTGATTCATGACCGTCGTAAATGTTGTCTTAAATCCGGTCAGATGGGTTCCCCCTTCTGCATTGTAAATATTGTTGCAAAATCCCAGCACGTTCTCATGGAACTCATTGACATACTGAAATGCCGCTTCGACTTCGATTCCTTCTGCTGTTCCCTTGAAGTAGATCGGATCGTGAAGCACTTCCTTTTTCTGATTCAGATCCCGGATAAATCCCAGAATTCCATCCGGTTCATGATATTCAATATGTTCCTGCGAATCCGGACGTTTGTCATCAAATACAATCGTCAGCTCGGGATTGAGATAAGCAGTTTCATGAAGACGACTTTTCACTTCCTCTGCCCGGAATTTTGTCTTCTCAAAAATCGTATCGTCCGGCAAAAAATTGACCTTGGTTCCGGTCTTTCTTGTCTTTCCGATGGTTGGAAGCAGTCCATCCTCCAACTCCACCACTGGAACTCCGCGCTCATAGCGGTCGTGGTGAATATATCCCTCTCTGCTGATCTGCACATCCATATAAACGGACAGCGCATTGACAACCGAAGAACCAACACCGTGCAGTCCTCCGCTCGTCTTATAGGCACTATCGTCAAATTTTCCGCCTGCATGCAATGTCGTATATACAAGACGTGCCGCAGAGATTCCTTTCTGATGCATCCCCACCGGAACGCCTCGTCCGTCATCCTCCACCGTAGCAGAACCGTCCTTTTCCAGTGTCACATGAATATTTTTACAAAATCCCGCCAGATGCTCATCCACTGCATTGTCCACAATCTCATAGATCAGATGGTTGAGTCCTTTTGTCGAGACACTTCCAATATACATTCCAGGTCTTTTGCGTACAGCCTCCAACCCTTCCAGAACAGAAATACTGTCCGCATCATATGTATTGCTTTTTCCCATATTTTCTCTCCTAATACAAACTTCTTCCATTTGTCGCTAACGTTCAGAATATCATGTTTTCCTTCTTTTTTCAAACACTTTTTTCGAAAGTACGTTCTTATCCAATCACCTGACACAACGTCTCCGCCAGTACTTCCATGGCATTTTTCATCTCCTGCACCGTATTGGTCTGGGCCCCTGCTCGATCAGAAGAGATTTTGGAAGCAGATGCAGATTATAGCGGTACGCACGCAGATAAATGTGTCTGGCAAATCCGGGAAACATCCTCTCAGATGCCAGTTCCATCTGAAGAGAAAAGGCAAGATTATCCTGAATGTACGGATTTGGCAGATAGGTGATATCTCCGTTTGCCCGTGTTCTGCTCAGTCCGTTAAAATACATGATCTTCGCTGTCGGCTTTCCATTCACCTCGGTCACAAGATGTGTCCCCTCTGCCACACCATCTCTGTGCAGATCAATGGCTACCTCAATGGTCGGATTTGCTTCCAGAATCGGGCGCACACCTGCCTCTGCATACTCATACGCGTTGCTTCTGTCCAGCTGTCCGTTGATGATGTCATAGACACCTTTATCATGAATTGTTTCAATTCCTTTCTGATTCAAAAGTTCTGTCAGATAATCCCCGATTCCTACAATACTGGTAGAGGGGTCACCGGGAATGGAATCTGCAAATTCTTCCTGGGAATGGGTGTGAAAAATTAAAATTTTCGGCCCCTTCTGCTTCCGGTCGATCTTCATGCTCCTTCCAAGAAGATCATCTGCATTCAACTGCTCCGGTCCGATCATCGTAGAACTGTCTACCGTATAAAAATTGCTCAAAAGATAGTCAAAGTCCCGCAGTCTTTCAATCGACATATCGATGGAAGATTTGTTCTCCCCCAGATTTGCCGGCACTTCCGCAGTCTTGCTCTCTCCCACCAGATTCCCATCTGCATCCACAACGCTTTCATCGTTGGCCTGCTTCTCCAGTATTTTCGCCAGCGTCTCCTCGTCCTCCACTTCCTGCTCCAGATTCTCCCTGTCAGAAACATATTTTACCAAAGGCAGCCAGGAAAGTGCTTTCTCCCGAAACCAGTCTTTCGAACTTCTGGTCTCATCCGCTCTCTGATAGGCCACCCCGGCATGTACATCTTTTCCGTATACTCCTGTAACACCTGCCTGCTTTCATATCTGAACGCCCTCCAAAACTCTTTTCCTCCGATCAGCGCCGCCAGAAGCACAAGCACTGCCATCAGCATCCATGCCCGGCTTTGTTCTCTCTTCATATCTACACCAGTCCTTTGCACGATTTCTGCCAACACACCTGGGGTATTTATATGAGACAAATTTTCCTTTTATGACTCTTCTGCATTAGAAAAAAGCAGATTTAAACCTTCCGAAATCGTATAGCTGATCTGTTTCACCATTTCATCCACATCTTTTGGCGTCACAAACATCCCGTTTAAATGCGGAGCGATCAGTTCTTTGATCAGTTCATACTTTTCTGCCGCATTGTAAGAACGGAGCACTTCCCCCACACTTTTTAATGCCTCAGAAGATTCCAGCGCCAAAACCAGGTTCTCCATCGTATCATTGACAATGGTTGCCGCATCCACAACTGTCGGAACTCCGATCCCGATCACCGGAACTCCGATGGATTCTCTGGTAATTCCGTTTCTGTGATTTCCCACTCCGGAACCCGGATGGATTCCGGTATCTGCGATCTGATCGTACGGTTTAATCTCCGACTGTTTCTTGCTGCCAGCGCATCCACTGCAATCACAAGATCCGGTTTCGTTTCTTTTACCACACCACGGACCACCTCTACAGTTTCCATTCCCGTCTGTCCCATCACACCCGGAGCCAGTGTGCTGACCAGATTCACATGCTGCATTCCCATCGCATATTTTCCGTACTCCTTGACAATATGCCTTGTCGCACACAGATTGTCTGTCACATAAGGACCAAGCGCATCCGGTGTCACCTGACGGTTTCCGAGCCCTACAATCAGAACGGAAAGTTCTTCTGTTTTTACATTCTGCGCTTTTAAGAGCTCCTGCACAAATCCTGCAATTTTCTCTGAAACCTCTCTATGGTAGTCTGTGTCCGGCACTGCCATATTCGGCGCTTCTAATGTAATGTAGGTACCTACCGGTTTCCCCATTGCTTTTGCACCTTTTTCCGTCACAATCTTTACCCGGGTGATCCGGATTTCTTTTTCCTTATCATAATCCTCCTCCAGGATCACTCCCTGTATCTCGACATGATCCGACTCAAAACGCTCCTTTTCCTCCAGTGCCAAATCTGTACGAACACTATACTTTTCCAACATTTTCGCTCAACCTCGCTTTTTCTCCATTTGCCGATAATATTTCCAATAATTTGAGAAATATGTATTGACAACCCTGACCAGTTGGAATAAAATAAATGAGTATGTTCCGTTAGAACGTCCGTGTCCGAGTCTGGCGGGATTATGAATTCACTATTTGAAAATATTTCATACTATTTGGAGGTGTACAGATTGGCTAACATTAAATCTGCTAAAAAAAGAATTTTAGTTAACGAAACAAAAGCTGCTAAAAACAAAGCAATCAAATCAAGAGTAAAGACTTCTGTAAAGAAAGTAGAAGCTGCAGTTGCTCAGAAAGATATGGAGGCTGCAAAAACAGCTCTCAAAGCAGCAATCGGAGAGATCAGCAAAGCAGGAAGCAAAGGTGTTTACCACAAAAAAACTGTTTCCAGAAAGATTTCCCGTCTTACAAAAGCTGTAAACGGAATTGCTTAATTTTTGATATAAATATGAATCATAAAAAGACATCCGCTACCGTCATGGCGAATGTCTTTTTTGTTTATGCTCCCGCATTCTGAAGCAGATCAGAATCTTACAAGACCGAATGTATTGACGATTCCGTCCAGCTTCTGCCCCTCCCTGCACAGCGGGCAGTCTTTGGCTGCATATCCTTTATAATCCGGCAGATCAGAAACCGTAAAGATTGACCTGACATCCATACCTGCCGCCCGGTTGACCGCACTGAATACTGCACAGATACCACATACACGTCCACCGTAATACAGCACTGCTTCCACGGCTTTTGCAAGCAAAGCACCGGTCGTCACAGAATCTGTCAGGATCAGTACCTGCTTCCCTTCGATCATACGCTGGTTACTGTCCCGAAACAGTATCTGTCCCATGGTATCAAACTCCGGTGTCACAACCGAAATATTATTTCCTGCACTCATGGAAATCCTGCCTGTATCCGCCAGATGTTCTGCCATAAATGCGCCGATCACTTCTGTATTTTTCAGACATACGATGGTTTCTACCATAGTACCGGTTTTGTACTCTTCTGCCAATGTAGCTGCCGTCTCTCTTGCATTATTATGCCGTGTCTTGACAGTAGACATATCAATATACGTGTTCACGTGCGAATTCATCGTCGCAAAATGTCCACCCATCAATTTGATACGTGCTTTTCGGATTTTTTCTGGAACGAAGGTTTACAAATTCTTCTGTCATAGTATCCACTCCTCTCATTGAAAGATTTTCGTGTAAGTTATGACATTATTTTAGCATATTTCATTTGATTTTTCATTAAATTCTGAATATTTCGTTTTATTCTTCATTCTGCGCGCCTAATGTATCCAGGTAGACACGTTCAATATGCATTGCCAGGTAACCGACTTCCATTTTTTCCAGCCTGATCTTGCAGCCGCGTTCAATTTTTTCACAGATCGCTGCTGCCAGCGCAAATGACTCCGGATGTTTTTTCTTCCATATATTCATTCATATCCAACTTGATGCTCTCTCCCCGCACTGCCCGCATAACCATGTATTTCACATGATTCATCAGACGGTTATATGCAAGAGACATGACATCGATCTTTTTTCCACTTTCCCGCTCCAGAACCTGCACACATTCCCGGATTGCTCCTGCCATCTGCATTGCTGCCGATACACTCTCATCCTCGATTGCTGAGTGAATATGAAGCGCTACATATCCGATTTCATGTGCATCAATCTCAATTCCCAGTCTTTTCTGAAGAATTTCTTTTAATTGGGATGCAACCTCATACTCGCTGTGGAACAATACCCTGATGTCCTCTGTCAATGGATTACTGATCTGTTCCCCACTTAAGATACGATCTGCTGCAAAAGAAATATGATCTGCCAGCGGAAACAGGATTCTCCTGTCAATCGTGCCAAATTTCATCTCTGCTTTTTGCAGAATTTCATCTGCGATCTCCAGATATTCCGGAGAAATGCTTTTTGCCAGTTCTTTTGCACTCCCCCGTTCCGTATCTTCTTTCAAAGAATACCGGGTGCAGTTATCCGGCGCTTCAAATCTCTGGCTGATTTTTTTTCCCAAAACCAATTCCTTTTCCCAGCAGCACATATTCTATATTTTCTTCCATATTAATCGCGATCACGCCATTGTTATTCAACACTTTACTTACTCTGTACATGACATTCCCCCGGTTTTTGTTTTCTGATAACAGGGTATCAAAATATTGCCAAAAAGTAAAGCGGACCTGAACGGTCCGCTCATTTTTTTCAGTTGATAATTGATGCGGACAGTAACATTTTCCGCAATCAATACTATGCTTCATAAACATCTACGGCAAACAATGGTTCTCCCGCCTTTATCTCTCCTTCTTTCAAAAGACGAACCTTCTGATTGTCTCCTAATTCTGTACACAGAACCGGTGAACAAAGAGACGGTGCATGTTCTTTCAGATAGGAAATATCGATTTTCATCAACGGCTCCCCTTTTTTCACTTTCTGTCCGTTTTCCACAAAAACTTCAAATCCCTGTCCGTTCAGTGCACTGTATCGATTCCGATATGCAGCAGAAGTGCCATTTGGGAATCTGTCTGGAATCCCAGCGCATGCTTGGTCTCAAACACAAACACAACCTCACCGTCTTCCGGCGCAAGGATCATCCCGTCTGTCGGAATTACTGCTGCTCCGTCTCCCATCATTTTTCCGGCAAATCCCTCATCCGGAACCTCTGAAAGCTCCACTGCATTTCCCGTGATCGGGCTGGATATGATCACAGTTTCCTTTACTTTTTTCTCTGAATCCTGCTCTTTTGAACTTGCAGTCTGCACCTCTTCCGGTTCAGAAGCTGCTTCTTCTGCGAAAGCAGTTGTTTCTCCCAGAGGCAGATCTTCTGCGGTTTCCAGATAGTCCTCCAGATTCGCTTTGATCACAGTTACATGCGGCCCATAGATTACCTGTACTCCCTGGCCTTTTTTTACAATTCCTCTGGATCCTGTCTGCTTGAGGATCTCATCTTTTACCTTTCCTGCATCCTTTACTGTGATACGAAGTCTTGTGGCACAGCAATCCACATCACTGATATTGCTCTTTCCACCAAGACCTTCTGTAATCATAGCACTGACAGGATCTGCAGCTGCTCCTGCATCTCCTTTTTTACTGCTTTCTTTTCTTGCATTGACATCTGCTTTTGTATACAGCTTTGTCGCTGTATCATCGTCTTCACGTCCCGATGTCTTAAAATCAAATTTTTTGATCAGGAACGTAAAAATCACATAATACAAAATAAAGTAAATAATTCCCGCCGGAATCACCCGCATCCAGCTTGTCTTCTCATTTCCCTGCAAAAATACCAAACAGGAAGAAATCCAAAAATCCACCGGAGAATGTCAGTCCTACTGCGATATTCAGCATATGCGCGATCATATAAGCCGAACCTGCCAGTACAACCTGAACAGCAAACAATGCCGGCGCTACAAACAGGAAGGAAAACTCTAATGGCTCTGTGATACCTGTAAGCATACAGGCCAATGCTGCGGAAAGCAACAATCCACCTGCCGCTTTTTTCTTTTCCGGCTTTGCACAGCGGTACATTGCAAGAGCCGCACCCGGAAGTCCAAAGATCATAAAAGATAAACTCACCGGAAAAATATCTGGTCGCATCTGCGCTGAAATGCGCTACATTGGCCGAATCCGCCAGCTGAGCAAAGAAGATATTCTGACCTCCCTGTACCATTTGTCCGGCAACTTCCATGCTGCCTCCCACGGCAGTCTGCCAGAACGGCATATAAAATACATGATGCAGTCCAAATGGGATCAGCGCACGTTTGATAATACCGAAAATCAACGTTCCCACATATCCGCTTCCTGTGACCAGACCACCCAAAGCGTAAATTCCATTCTGAACCGGAGGCCAGATAAAGTACATTCCGATACCTACAAACATGTATACAATTGTAGAAATGATCGGTACAAACCGGGAACCGCCGAAAAATGATAATGCGTTCGGGAGCACGATCTTGTGAAACCGATTATGCAGCGCCGCAACACCAAGCCCTACGATAATACCGCCGAACACTCCCATCTGAAGAGACTGTATCCCGCAGACAGAAGCAACGGTTCCTTCCAGCACATTTTTTGCGATTTCTCCGTCTGCCGTGATTTCTCCGTTTACTACAAGCATACCATTGATTGCTACATTCATTACGAAATATGCGATCAGAGCAGACAGTGCAGATACTTCTTTCTCCTTTTTCGCCATTCCGATTGCTACACCTACCGCGAAAATCAGCGGCAGATTATCGAACACCGCACTTCCGACCTTGTTCATGATCGTAAGAAGTGCATGGAGCACTGTACCGTCTCCCAATATCTTTTGAAGTCCATACGTTGCAATGGTTGTCTCATTCGTAAAAGAACTTCCAATTCCCAGCAGCAGACCTGCTACCGGAAGAATCGCGATCGGAAGCATAAAGGATCTTCCGATTCGCTGTAAAACACCAAAAATCTTGTCTTTCATTTTCCACTTCTCCTTTTCTCTGTTTTTGATGCATTTGATCTTGATGGATAGTATTTCAGATTTCATGCCCGTGCATCCTATTTCCAGAGAAAAACAGAAAAAAAAGACACCAACCCACATAAACATCTAAAATAAAGTCCATGTAAGGTTAATGCCTGCCGTACAGTTACACACCTGATATAAATTCATTATAATCAGTGTCCCTGTCATTGTCAATTTCTTTTTTTGCCATATTATCTAT
>ENA-OQBJ01000483-OQBJ01000483.1-human-gut-metagenome-genome-assembly--contig:-NODE-483-length-20800-cov-8.588449_pt1 | contig 20800 bp, 21 predicted proteins | sample MGYA00242743_ERZ504545 | MGnify/ENA primary metagenome ERZ504545 (study PRJEB26092, sample SAMD00036252) | human gut metagenome | host: Homo sapiens | study: EMG produced TPA metagenomics assembly of...
TTAAGAACCTTCGCGATGACGCCGAGTTCAACCTCGTAGCCAGCCGCAGTGCTCAGGCAGCCGTTATCAAGGCGATTAAGGAGGGTAAGACCAACGTTGACCTCAACGCCCCAACTACTCCGGATAATACGCCAGGCGGTTCTACCCCAGGTGGTTCAAACACCGGTCAGACCGGCAGCGACGGCCAAGGCTCTGAATCAACCGGCGGCACTACTGGCAAGGACGATACTGGCGACGGCCTTGAATAGCGCAAGGATAGATTGGCTAGGGTGCTAGCCCCTAGCCCAGCCTATCCCCCCCCAAAAAAAAATTCAACATTCAACACTCAACATTCAACATTCAAAAAAATGAAAGCGAACACTTGGAAAACAATTCTGCAGATAGCCATCAGCATACTGACCGCTATCGCTACTACGCTCGGAGTAACGAGCTGCATGGGATAAAGAAAACAGAGAAATCCGGTCATTAAGGTCATGGTCATTAAGGTCATTAAGGATTTCCAAAGAAAGTTAAAGGGAAACGAGTAAAAAATCATCATTTTTTTGCTCATTTTCCCTTTTTTTATTATCTTTGCCTTAAAAATTAATAATTGAACTTTCGTATGTGGTTCAAGTACGGGCTGAAGACCCAAAAGCTCCTAGCCCAGGGCTAGGGGCTTCTGCCTTTACCTTTCCCTTCGGCCGGTGACCGTTGGTTCAGGGCGTGTGGGCAAAACTTGCGAAAGTTCAGTAGATAACAAAATAAAGAACGAAGAATTTCATTGAAATAATCTGATGGAAACAGAAAGAATTTTACTTCGATATTGGCAGGAATCAGATGCAGAGGCGCTCTTCAAGTACGCCTCCGACCCTGACGTAGGACCACGTGCTGGATGGCCGGCGCATAAGTCTGTAGAAGAAAGTCGGGAGATAATCCGGACATTCTTCCATAATGACACGACATGGGCGATTGTATTGAAAGAGACTGGCGAGGCTATCGGCTGCATCGGCTACTACACCCATGAAACCAGCAACATCCCTATCGGAGAAAACGACTGTGAGGTGGGCTATTGGGTAGGAAAGCCATTTTGGAACCAAGGAATCTGCACCGAAGCCTTGAAGCTGATGCTTGACTACTGCATCAACGAGAAGCATTTCGAAAACATCTGGGCAGACCATTTCACAGGCAATCCTGCATCAGGGAAAGTCATGGAGAAATGCGGTTTCGTCGATACTGGTATGTTGAATAAATGTAGCCAACTCGTGGGTGGCGACAAGGAAATGGTCAAGGTGTTCAAGTACAACGGATAAAGGAGAAAATAGAATGATGAAACTCAATAACACCAAAAGTGAGTGGTTTATGTAAAAAGTTACAGAGAATATGAATTATCTCCGTAACTTTTTACATTTTCGGCTGATTTTACCGCTTCAGCGCTATGTTATAATTATAATATTTGCTGTTGCCCGTAATATCCTCCAGCACCTGGATGAAAGGAGGGAACTTCACACTCTCGTTGGCAGAAATGCCGCGGGTTTCAAGAATCATCAGGTCGGAAACCGGCTCAAGAAACTCGTCGAGCTCGAAATACTGGCCCTTCCAGATAAAGCTCTTGCGATGCTTATGAATGCGCTGGCGGTAAGGGTCAGCCTGCTGAAGCATACTCTCGTAAAGATTGGCATTAATCTGTCGCTCGGTCTCTATCTGCTCATTGTCTGAAATACGCTTCTTGGTGGTGTGAACATACACATACTTGCCTCCCTCGAAACCGCGACGACGAAGACGAATCTCGCTGCTCGGCTCTCCCGTAAGATAAGTCTGAACTATATCGCTGTCTATCGCATTAGGAACCTCGCCCGTCAGCTTCACGATATATTTTCGCTCCTCCTCTATCGGCTGCGGAATGGCAAGCACATTGCTTATCTCCTTGAGCACACGGTTCAGCTTGTTGTTGAAATCTTCGTGGTTATTGATTACCCTGAGATGAGGATGACCCTTCCATGCAGAAACAATCTTCTTGTCCAACTCGCGCGCTATCTTCAGTCCTTCTTCATCGGCCTTCTCCAGGCGCTGCGCATTGTTGGCTGTAGTATAAAACTGCTCGGCACCATCAGCAGCACTCACCAGATGCAGCACAGCATCATAGCGGTCGCGAAGCTGGGCATCTGTATAACCCTCTTCAGAGATGATACGGTGCCAGAAATCGGGAGTGAGATAGGTAGAAATATCCATCGTACCACGATCGCAGACGATGATGACAGGCTGCTGCAATGTTTCAGCCATACGCAGGAAACTGTCTTCCAGGTTGATCTGAGTCTGGAAAGTAGCCTTCTCGCCCTCAAAGAAAAAATCCTTGTTGGAGGTGAGATAATTCATGCCCGCCTGGGTGAACATGGTTGGAACCTCGGGAATGGTAAAGACCTTATAGCCGAGACTGGAGAAATGTTCAATCACCTTAACCATAGCGGTAGTCTTGCCCGCACAAGGTCCACCCGTCAGTACAATCTTCTTAATCTGATTCATATATCAAGTAAATATTTTTCGTTTCTTCTAATTGATGTTCTTTCCGGAGCATCTTATTTTCGGGTGCAAAGATAACAATAATTCTTCAAACGAAAGCAATAATTTATGCAAGAAAAGAAAAATATTGTATTTTTATTTTGATTTCTCATTATTTTGATGTACCTTTGCAAAGAAAATGGCTCATTTCTAGCCATCGGAAACAAAAATATAACTATAAGATTAAAATGGAAAAGATAAAGACATTAATTATAGGTAGCGGTCCTGCAGGATATACTGCTGCCATTTATGCCGGCAGAGCCAACCTGCAGCCAGTACTCTATTCAGGTATGCAGCCGGGCGGACAGCTCACCATCACCACAGAGGTAGAAAACTTTCCGGGCTATCCTAACGGCGTAGACGGAACGCAGATGATGATGGACATGAAGGAACAGGCAGCCCGATTCGGAGCCGAAATGAGAGACGGAAGCATCGTGAAGGCAGATTTCAGTTCACGCCCATTTCATCTTACCGATGAGCGCGACAACGAGATTGAGGCAGAAACCGTGATCATTGCCACAGGTGCATCTGCCAAATATCTGGGTCTTGCTGATGAAGAGAAATATCGCGGACAGGGCGTTTCTGCCTGCGCTACCTGTGACGGATTCTTCTACCGCAAGCGCACCGTAGCCGTAGTGGGCGGTGGCGATACTGCCTGCGAAGAGGCTATGTATCTATCCGGACTTGCCAAGAAGGTTTACATGATTGTGCGCAAGCCTTATCTCCGTGCTTCAGAAATCATGCAGCAGCGTGTAAAGAACAAGGAGAACATCGAGATTCTGTTCGAAACCAATACGCTGGGGCTCTTCGGCGAGAACGGTGTAGAAGGTGCTCATCTCGTGCGCCACAAGGGCGAAGCAACGAAGAGAAGTTTGACATCAGCATCGACGGATTCTTCCTGGCTATCGGACATAAGCCTAACACCGACCTCTTCAAGGGACAAATAGATCTCGACGAGCAAGGCTTCATCAAAGTAGTGCCAGGTACTGCCACCACCAACATTCCGGGTGTTTTCGCAGCAGGCGATGTGGCCGACCCAATCTACCGCCAGGGTGTTGTTGCCGCAGGCTCGGGAGCCAAGGCTGCCATCGAGGCCGACAGATTTCTGCAGCAACAGTAAAAACTATAGTATAAAATCCTATAAAGCGGGGTTAATATAGTTAAAAAATAACAGCAATATTTTGTCAGATGCAAAAAATGTATTACTTTTGCATCTGATAAAATAAAAAGGAAGATTGGCAGAGTGACCGAATGCGCTGGACTCGAAATCCGGTATACCCTCTTTCGGGTATCGGGGGTTTGAATCCCTCATCTTCCGCTAAGTTCCCCTAAAGGAACCGTCATTTTATAGTTTCATAAAAACAATTCGACATGAAAAAAATCATCATCCCCATATTTATGCTCCTCCCGCTGATGACTGCACAGGCCCAAACCGTGCTGACTGAAGAGCAGCAGCTGGAACAGGCACAGAAACAGTTGGAAGCTGCCAAGAAGGCACTAGAAGTGGCTAAGATAAAAGCACAGGCTGCCAAACTGAAGCTCAGGCCGACAGCATCAACGCTGCAAGCGCCAAGGCGCCAACACATCAACCACGGGATGGGCGATTCCTGTTGCCGTAGCCGCTAAGCCAAAGGAGGCTGCCAAGCCTGCCAACAAGCTGGCAAATGGTACAACAGCCAAAGTGGATATGAAATATCTGGCAGGCGCCATCACATATAATGATGAAAACAAGATAGAATTCACACTCGATACGGATGCTAACGGAAAAACTGCCAAGCAGATTTACGACATCGTATTAAAATACATGAGTGAACTGACACAGAACAAGCAGAACATAGCAAGCCGAGTAGCACTGGTAAACGATGCTGAACACATCATCGCCAACACGATGGACGAATGGCTCGTTTTCAGCCAGTCATTCATCTCGCTCGACCGCACGGAATTCAAATACCAGCTGATAGCCAGGATTTCAGACAATCATCTGAATCTCTCGCTCTGCCGCATCATCTACAACTACGAGGAAGGAAGAAGCACCGGTTTCAAGGAACCTGCAGAAGAGGTAATCAGCGACAAGATTGCGCTCAACAAGAAGCAGAACGACCTGGCTAAAATCTTCGGAAAGTTCCGCAGATGCACCATCGACCGCAAAGACCAGATATTCGCAGAGTTAGCTGCATTAGTAAAACAATAAGTTGAAGAAAAATGGATAATCAGAATACAGACAACAAGATACAACAGAACGAGACACAGCAGCCTGAAAACGCTACAGCCCAGCCTACAGCTGAGCAGGGAACAGAACAGACTGAACAGAAGCAGCCTACCAGCTACGCCGTAAGACCTCAGCACCGCCGGCTCCGCCCATTGGCCTACAGCGACCAGAACAACATGCTGAAGGTGCGCAACTATCTCAACATCGCCTTCATGCTGCTCGCCATCGTGGGGGTAATACTCTGGACCCAGCTGGAAGAAAGCCGCAATATCGCCTACATCGTACTCATCGTGGGTGTAGTGCTCAAGATTGCCGAAGTATGTATCCGACTATTTAAGAAATAATGAAGAAGAAGAAAATTATATTCTCATCACTCCTATTTTGTGCTGCGACCCTCCCGGTTGCGGCACAAAACGATTTTAACTATAACGAAGATTCACAGTTCCGTCCTCAAACCAACCGCAAGGTGAACACCGATTCACTGGGCTCAGACAAGGAGATTCCGAAAGGCATCAGGGTATGGACTGTAGACGAACGCTTCGGCGACACAAAGGCTGCGGTAGTAGACACCTTGCAGCACATGTACATGAACTCAACCTTCACGGAAGGACTGAGAGGCGAATACAATACCCTCGGAAACATGGGTACTGCCCGACTGAACCGAATCTTCATCGACCGCCGCAACACGCAGGGCAACTTCATCTTTACAGAGCCCTACGATTATATCGTAAATCCGGTAAGCGACTTCCACTTCACCAACACCTACTCACCTATCACGAGCATAACGCTGAACAGCTGCGGCGACAAGGTGACGGGAGAAGACGACTTCAAGGCCATGTTTGCAGTAAATGCCAACAAAAGGCTAGGCGCCGGTTTCAGATTCGACTACAAGTATGGCAGAGGATATTATAACGCCCAGAGTACCAGCCACTTTAAATACACCATGTGGGCATCTTACCTGGGCGACCGCTATCAGGCACATCTCCTCTTCAGTACCAATCATGAGAAGATGACCGAGAACGGCGGTATTACCAACGATGATTACATCAAACATCCGGAAATCTATACCGAATCGTTTGCCACCAACGAAATTCCTACCGTTCTGGAACAGAACTGGAACCGACTGGACAACCAGCACATCTTCTTTACCCACCGCTATAACGTAGGTTTCAGCCGCAAGGTAAAGATGACCGAAGAAGAAATCAAGCAAAGAAATTTGCCATGGCTTCGAAAAAGGAAAATGCTGAAGAGGAAGCGAAGGAAGAAGCCAGAAAGAAAGCCAAGGAACAAGGCAAGAAATTTGATGAGAAAGCCTACGACAAACAGCAGAGAGCTAAATTCAGCGGCCGTCCTGACGGAGCCAAGATTGCAGGCGATGAACCGGCTAAAGACTTAGCCGCAAAGGACATCAGGAACGACAGTACCCGAATCGCTGTAAACGGAAAAGCCGCAGCCGACAGTCTGCTGGCCATCCAGAAGAAAAATGCCGAAGACTCGCTTTTCTACAAGAGCGAATATGTTCCGGTAACGAGTTTCATCCATACGGTAAAGTTTGACAACTATCGCCGTATTTACGAAGCTTATCAGACCCCTGCCGACTATTATCTGAAAGAATATTACGATGCAGGCAGGCTGACCGGCGACTCCATCTACGACCAGACCAAGCACTGGCACATGAAGAATACCTTCGCCATTGCCATGCTTGAAGGTTTCAATAAATGGGCAAAGGCAGGCTTGAAGGCTTTCGCCAGCTACGATCTCCGTCACTATGAACTGCCAACCATGGAAGGTGGTTTCGAAAAATACAACGAGCATGCACTGAGCGTAGGCGGACAGCTGAGCAAGCAGGAAGGCAAGACACTCCACTACAATGCCGTAGCAGAAATAGGACTGACGGGTGTTGACGCCGGAACCCTTGCCATAGATGGTAATGTAGACGTGAACATCCCATTCCTGGGCGACACGCTTCAGGTAAGAGGCGATGCTTTCTTCCATAGAGAAACCCCATCGTTCTATTACCGCAATTATCACGCCCGCCATCTGTGGTGGGAGAATGATCTCGACAAGACCATCCACACCCGCATCATGGGTACGCTCTCCTTCCCTAAGACACGCACCAAGCTGAGAGTGGCTGTAGATGAAATCAAGAACTACACCTACTTCTCGCAGAGCTATGACATTACAGAAGAAGGTTTGCGAACAGGAGTCATAGTAACACCGATGCAGGAAAGCGGAGGAATCAACCTGCTGACAGCACAACTGGAGCAGAACTTCAGACTAGGCATTCTGAACTGGGAAAACCAGTTTACCTACCAACACTCAAGCAAGGAGAGTGTTCTGCCAGTACCAGCCTTCAATGCCTACACCAACCTCTACATCAAGTTCAAGGTAGTAAAGGTGCTGAACGTAGACCTGGGTGCTGACATGCGCTACTTTACAAGCTATGAAGCTCCCGACTATTCACCTTATATGGGACAGTATACGGTACAGGGCAACGGCGAGAACAACGTAAAGATAGGCAACTATCCTATCGTCAATGTTTACGCCAACGTTCACATCAAGCACACCCGTTTCTTCGTAATGATGAGCCATATCAATGCAGGACAGGGCGACAAGAACTACTTCTTCGCTCCTCATTATCCGATGAACGAAAGAGTGTTCCGTATTGGAGTAAGTTGGAACTTCTTCAATTAATCTTTCTGACTTTCCTTAAGAATTTCAGGAGATTCAATTTTAATCTTTTCAGAATATGATAGAAACAAATTCTATAAAAGCATGGTATCTAGCCGCTCGCCCGAAGACTCTGACGGCGGCGGCTGTTCCTGTTTTATTGGGTATTGCGCTGGCTTATAAAGACGCTCAGCAGATACAGACATTGCCAGCCCTACTCTGCCTGCTCTTTGCATGGGTGATGCAGATAGACAGCAATCTGGTGAATGATTATTTCGACTTCAAGCATGGTAATGACGACGAAACCCGGCTGGGACCGAAACGTGCCTGCGCTGAAGGTGGATAACATTGGGAGCCATGAAATGGGGAATCATCCTCACTACTCTTCTGGGCTGTGCCATAGGGCTTCCGCTGGTTCTTTTCGGAGGTTGGGAAATGGTTATCGTAGGCATCTGTTGCGTAGTCTTCTGTTTTCTCTATACTACCTGTCTCAGCTATCTGGGCATGGGCGATTTTCTGGTACTGCTCTTCTTCGGCATTGTACCCGTATGCTGCACATACTATCTCGTAATGCCCGAAACCATGCAGGGAGTAAGCATGGAAGCAGTTCTCGTATCTGCAGCCTGCGGACTGGTAGTTGATACGCTGCTCATTCTGAACAATTACCGCGATCATGACAACGACCTGAGAGCCGGCAAGAAGACTCTTGTGGTTCACATAGGAAAGAAGAATGCCGAGCGGTTATACTGCACATTGGGCAATCTGGGCATCATTACCATAATAGGTGTCACCATCTACGAAGTATTTCAGCATGAAGCCAGCAGCATGTTCCTGCCGCTTGCAGCACTCTATATCATTCTGCACAACAAAACCTATATGGAGATGAAAAAGATAGGCGAAGGCAGAGAACTTAACAGAATTCTAGGCAAAACAGCTCTGAACATCTTCTGTTTCGGCATTGTATCATCCCTGATCATCATCGGAATGGCGAACTGAACAATAATAAACTATTAATAATGTACGCGCGTACCTTATTATATAAATAAAGTGGAGGAATATCTATGAAGCAACAGGTAAATCTCGAAATCATGGACTTTGTGGAGAAACAGATTCTCCCCAAATATAATGCTTTTGGCGAAAGTCATGGACTCAGACATGTTACCCGAGTCATCAGAAACTCTCTGAAACTGGTTCCGGTAACCGGAGCCGACATCGATATGGTGTATGTAATAGCCGCTTACCACGACCTGGGGATGAGCGGTCCGCGTGCCATTCATCATATTACCAGCGGTAAGATTCTGCAGGCAGATTCAAGACTGAAGCGCTGGTTCAATAAAGAACAGATCAAAATTATGAAAGAAGCTGTTGAGGACCATCGGGCTTCATCTAGCCGTCAGCCTCGCAGTATCTATGGCAAGATTGTGGCAGAAGCCGATCGCGATATTGATGTTCACGAAATTTTTCTGCGCGCCATACAGTATGGCAAAGAAAATAATCCAGATGATGACAAGGAGCATCAATGGGAGCGGTTCAGCCAACACATGGACGAGAAATATTCAAGAAACGGATACATCAGGTTATGGATTCCCAACTCCCCTAACGAAAAAGCGCTCAACGAACTGCGCAATATCATAGAGGACAAAACAGAGTTGAGAAAATATTTCGAAAAAATATTCGAAGAAAACAGCTAAAACATTTGGTAGTTTCAAAATATTGCATTATCTTTGCATTATCAAATAATGACTAAGATGTTTGCACCGTTGCATCGTGATGATGCATGGGTGCTAGAATGAATAAGGGTCGTTTCGGTTCGATCGGGATACTCATCAAATTACACTATTGAAACCGAGAGGACATTCTCTTGCTCATGGCGGGCCACATAAACTGCAGCAGGCAGGTAAGCTGAAAAGCCGGTGGATTACAAAGGCGGAGGACTCTCAAATGTTTATACATTCGGAGTTTCATCACATCATCGAGCGGCCCTTTCTTTTACAAGAGGCGGATTTCTGAGAAAGAAATCCGCCTCTGCTCGTTTTAGGAATAAAACACTCATAATACTAAAAGAAAACAACCCCTGATAATGTGGGAGTTACAAAGAAAATGCATTTTTATCGAAAAAAAGTTGCAAAAAGATTTGGTAGAATCAGAAAAAAGTAGTACCTTTGCACTCGCATTTGAGAACGATGCTTGATTGATTCGGTTGAGAATCCGACTGGAAGGTTGGGTGAGTGGCTGAAACCAGCAGTTTGCTAAACTGCCGTGCGGGTTACCGTACCGGGGGTTCGAATCCCCCACCTTCCGCAAGCTATCGTACGAAAATGTATCGTTGGTCGATTCATCTAATGGTTAGGATACAAGATTCTCAATCTTGGCATAGGGGTTCGATTCCCCTATCGACTACAAAAGTGTTTTCATGTATTAATTTAGATTGTTTAAGCTTGCATTTAGTTCTTTATCAAAAGGCTACTGCAAGTTATTTTTTTATATATACGTACGGAGCCATATGAAACTATTATACACTGTCATCTCCCTTCTCTTTCTGTTTACCTATCCTGCCTGGGCGCAGCAGCACGAGATATTCAACCAGCGCATCAGAACCCTACAGGTTGTAGGCGGAACGAACTGGTTATCGCTCCCAGTATCGTCACTGGACGGAGAACCTATCCATATCGATTTTGACGACATGACGCACGATTATCATCGGTACAGCTACAAGATTGAACATTGTGATGCAAACTGGAACGTATCTTCTTCGCTCTTTGAAAGCGACTATATGAGAGGCTTCAACGGCAATCAGATTATTGAAGATGTAAAGCAATCCATCAACACCAATCATCCTTACACTCATTATCATCTGGCAATTCCCAATGCCGACTGCCAACTTACCATGAGCGGCAACTACAGACTGACGGTTTATGACGACAATGCGGAAAACGAGGAAGAAGGCAAAATGTTTACAGCCTGCTGGATGATTACAGAGCCTCAGCCATTGGTTAAACTGAAGATAGAAGCTACTTCAACAACAGATATAGATATCCAGAAGGACCACCAGCAACTGAAAATGGAACTGGATCACAGCCAGCTGAGAATCACTCATCCCAACCAGCTGAACATCGTAGTGCTTCAGAACGGAAGATGGGACAATGCTGTCATCAACCCTAAACCCGACTACCTGAGTGCGGGGAAAATGAATTGGCAGCATGTAAGAGCTCTGATTTTCGATGCGGGCAATGAATACAGAAAGTTTGAGTTTCTGGATACCGATCATCCAACCATGGGAATAGACGCTATAGATTGGGATGGAAGCGACTATCAGGTAAAGGTAATGACCGACAGCCCTCGCCCCAATTACGTTTACGACGAAGCTGCCAAAGGTTCGTTTTATATCCGCAACAGCGACAACGTAGAAAACAACAACACCTGCGAATATGCACAGATTCACTTTACCCTGAAAGCTCCAAAACTGCCAGGCGATGTTTATCTGAACGCAGATTGGACCTACGGCCGTTTCCTCCCCGAATACCGGATGGAATATGATGAAATGACGAAAACCTATCACGCACGTCTCTTCATGAAGCAAGGTTATTACAGTTATCAGTATCTCATGAAGATGGAGGACGGAAGCATCAGGCTGCTCCCATCAGAAGGAGATTTCTACCAGACCCAGAACAAATACAATGTACTGGTTTACTATCGGGCTCAGAGAGACCGCACCGACCGGCTAGTAGGATATGGAGAATTAAAATAAAGGAAGGAAATAAATGAGATTAAAAAGAAAAGGAGTTCTAGCATTTCAGAATGCCGGAACTCCTTTTCTATTTAATCCTAAAAGTGGAATTTCAGATCAACACCACATTGGAAAGGATTGCCACGCTGGGCAAAATACTGTTTCTTTTTTGTTACTGCATTATCAACAGCAAAGGTATTGTAATTAGTATCTGTGAGGTTTTTACCCCAGATACTGATGCTCATCTTACTGAAATCAATATCACAATGCGCACCCATCACAAAATACATCTTCTGGCTATAGGTATTGGCATTATCCCAATAAGTCTTGCCCTGCGCATTCATATTCAATCCGAAGGTAAACTGTCCTAAATGATAGTCAGCCATGGCTGCTATCGTATGCTGAGGAACATAAGGAACCTTCTTGTCCTTATAATTCACTGTCTTATCACCCTCGCCATCAGTATATTCATCAAATACGGCGCGTGTAAAACCATAGTTTACACCCCAATCAAAAGCACCGTCGAAAGCCTGACCCTTGAGCGCAGCTTCAATACCACAACTGTGACTCTTACCTGCATTAACCATCATTCGGCCAAAGCCATAGGTTCCTGCCATCACAGAGAGTTGCTGATTGCGAACCTGCATATAGAAGGCACTCAAATCGAAATGAAGACGATGATCAAAAAGATTAAGATGCGTTCCTACCTCATAATTCCATGAGGTTTCCGGCTTAAAGGCAATAGTCTGGTTCACCCTATCATAATCTTCATCGGTATGAGGAACGTCATAATCGCCTCGCATCGCATGCTGACGGTTAGCATTCAGTTCGGTCTGCAAGATGTCACTGAACATCTGGATATTATAACCGCCTGCACGATAGCCCTTGCTCACCGTGGCATAAACATTGCTACCCTGCTCATCAAGCTGGTAACTTAAGCCAAATTTTGGCAAGAGCTGGTTGTAATCATCACCCGTTTTGCGGTCGAGCATTGAACGCAAAGTACGAGTAGCCTCCTTGCCCATCACCTTAGCTGTTATCGCCATATAAGCATAAGTATCGTAATGAATACTTGTATGCATGAAATCGTAACGCAAACCAAGCGTTGCTTTCAAACGGGAAGAAAGATCAAACGTACTCTCGTGATAGAGACCCAAATTGCTCTGAGGAGTATGGAACAAACCCGGAGCTCCCATATCTACATTGACAGAAACTCCGCTAGCCATTGCCGGAGGCATTGCCTGCTGCATCTGACTCAGGATAACGTTACTGATAGGCTTCGTCAATGCTGAACCGAATTTTACAGGACCATTTGTCTTCAACCACACATGGGAGAAGAATGCACCCTGTGTAAGATGCCAGAAACCGAAGAAAGGCTGACGACTCTTAAATGTGAACTCCTGAGTGATAGAATTCTGCAACTGATCTTGCTGCAAGCTCAAATAATCTTCAGGAAGATAATCCTGATCCATCTTCATATTGTCATCCAGGAACTGATAGCTGGTAGTAGAAGCAAAATCCCATTTCGCTCCTTCATGACGAAGATTGACACCCGAAAGCAGCATGTTGCGGCGATAAAGCCCAGGGAATGTTGTATTTGGTAATGCAGCCTTGCCACTGTTTAAATCCAACTGACCATAAGGAAATGCATGCTGATAGACAAATTGGTAATTGGCTAGCAAATCCATGCTCCATCCTCTATCAAAACGGAACTTAAGATTAAACTTACCGCCTGCCTCATCATAATTGTCGGCATAATCGCTAGTTCCTGCACGATGGAAGAATCCCTTCTGTCCATCATAAAAAGCAGCTACCCCTAATGCGATACGAGGTGAAAGCTTCATATAATGAGCCGCTTCTACATTACGATAGAAATGAGAGCCCAATCCCAGATTAACGTAGGTGCCCTTGCTATCATAAGCATCGCGTGAATAGATGCGCACCAAACCACCTTCAGAATTCTGACCATAGAGTGTTCCCTGTGGACCACGGAGAATATCTATACGGCTGGTCTGATAATGGTGAAGATTGAAAGCAGCCTTGCTCAACACTGGAATTCCGTCAAGATAAATTCCTACAGCCGGACTGTTTATACGGCTTCCAATACCACGCACATACATGGCGTTGGTAAAACGCGAGCCATAGTTGGGCATCACAAAATTAGGAACATAGCAGGAAAGTTCGCGCAAATCGCGAGAAGCTAATCGCTGCATCTGATAAGAACCAAAGGAAGTGCTACTGAGAGGCTGTTGACGAAGACGGAAATTCTCCTTAGGCTGCGAAACAACCACAACTTCATCAATGTCATAAACTCGGCTGCTATCAGCCAGCAAGCCGTTAGCTTCTGCAAACTTTTCACTCGTACCCAATGACAGGTCAGAGCAAGTAGCCCTTTCGTTATCCGCAGCACTAGCCTGCAACGCTACCGCTGCCAAACCAATGCATACGCTCTTTTTACTATAAAATACTATTCTTTTCATAACGGGTGCAAAGGTACATATTTTTTTCTGCACCCCCTATCCTTATTTATGAGGAAACAGATAAACCCGTATGGCAAACCATATATAGGCTACGAGCAACAAATAACCTATATAATATAAGGTAGTAACACTGAAAATGATGTAATCAATGGCGCAAACACCCACTAAACCACCCAGATACAGAACTGCATCACCTGCCGGCAAACGGTGTTTCACCTCATCAACACAAGCTAATCCTACTATCAGTATCGCCCAGACTGTAGCCAGGAAAAAGCCCAGTATAGGCGGTACGGCAAAAGGATTGAGCGTAGGATGAAAATAAAAATGACGCCATACTTCTGGCAAAAACAACTGAATGGTTGCATAGAAGGTTGCTGATATCGAAACAATAAGCACCAACGCTGTAGGATATGGTGAATCAATATCATTAAAATGAACCAGTTTACCATTGCTATGGAAAATCTTACGAACTGTATAGGCTACGGCTATGAGAATAATGATAACCATGAAGATGAGCAAGTGAGTATTGCTGAAGGTCATAATGAACTCTGAAATAGGATCATCGGGCACAACCTTCGGCAGCAGACGGGACTCACGGGTCCAGCCAAACTGATTATCTTCTGTTGCCAACTGCACCCAAACTGAATCTATGGAATCCTGAGGAACCATACGAATATCCGTAACCACCAGCAGGCAGTTCTTTTGGACGGCGAAGGAGTCGATAGGCAAATTGCTCAAAAATTCTTCAGGCTGTTGCGCTATCAATTCCAGGGAATCCTTGAATACCAGAAAATTGAATTTGTTGGTATAATGATGGGTAGTAGAAAACGAAATGGAATCGAGTTGTTTATTACTGTACTCTACCATAGCTGCATGCATCTGGTGATGAGCACGGCGATGATAACAACTGCTGAACATCAAGAGGATGCCCAGCATACAAAGAATCTGTATCGTCCATTTCTTTTTCATTTATTTCTCACTATATAAGTTCATCTGACATTCGTTGCATGCAAACTCCAGACGGAAACGACGACCGTCACCCAACTGCAGGAAGAGAGGCTCTCTCCAGGATGGTTTCTTGCCTCCACGCTTCACACAGTTGCCCAACGAATAGCGGATACAATGGCGACACTGCATCAGGAGCGATTCTCCCCTTTCGTTGGTAAACTTAGGTTGCATACTTCGGTTTGCCTTGTCTTTTTCTATATTCTCATCATATTCTTCCTGGGTCTTAGCATTCCATGCAGAAGGAATATTCTTACCCAACTCAAATGCCGGAACTACTGGCGACAGTCCATGAATCTGATAAAAATCTCTTGCATCATAGTTAGCTATATTATAGAGATATCCCCATTTTCCGTATTCCGGCTGCCAAGTAAATTCCTCTTTCGTAAGTCGGTGCTCACCGGGCTGACTGAATCCAAAACCATTGTTGAACAAGGTTCTATCCCATCCACCCCACAACGACTTATCAAGCTGTTTCTGATTTGCCTTGGTAAGTTCATCTATCAATTCACGCCGGATAGCAGTGAGAATACTGTTCGGAACAAAGTATGTCTCCATTCCCTTCAGAAGTTCTACCTGGTAAGCTTCGTAAATCGTATCGCCCAGTTTGCTCATCTGAGCCTTTATATTTTCGCCTTGCGGGCGTTTCGCCTTTTCGAGTTTCAACTCTTTAAACACCTCAGCCACCTGATAAATCAAGCCACCATCAGCCTCTTTCGTCTTCATGATGTTGACAACAGCCTTTACCCCCTGTGGCTCTTCCCTGAACTTATTACCCATCACAGGCTCCATTTCTATGACAATATAGATTTTACGTTCAGCAGACTTACGAGCCAGCAAAGCCTCGAAAGCCCGATCGTTATTACGATAAAGAGCCATGCCCGGACGCAAATGTTCAGGCATTCCAAACGGATAGAGGCGATTACCCTCTACTCTGTTCACACGAAAGCCTTCCAACTCACGGTCATCATTGATAAAACACAGTCCATCGCCATTTTTAAAGCTGGCTACTGTAGCTACGTTGAAAGAAATGTTGCCACGTATTTCCTTAACCTTGCCCACAAACTCGCCGATAGCTTTCGGTGTATCGAAAGAAGCAATATCCGGCTGTCGCCCATTCAGGAAATAATGGGTAAAGCCACGATTGAAAGTCTTCTTCAGATTAGGTGTAAAATTATATTGAACATGTCCCACCGATGCACGGCGATACTTACGCGGTTCAGCTTTTACGATTGCATCGAGTTGACTGCTATAGGCAGCCACCACATTCTTGACGTAGTTGATATCTTTTAATCTTCCTTCTATCTTGAACGAAGTAGCTCCAGCATCAGCAAGATCCTTAAGATGATCAAGCTGACAAAGATCCTTGAGAGACAACAGATAACGCTGATGTTCTATCTCCTGACCATTGGAATCGAGCAGATCAAACTTCATACGACAGAACTGTGCACATTCTCCACGATTAGCAGAGCGCCCGAAACACTTCTCTGAAGCATAACATACACCCGAATAGCTTACGCAGAGCGCTCCATGTACAAAGACCTCTATTTCTCTATCAGGAATCGCCTGATGGATCGCCTTGATTTCATCGAGCGAAAGCTCACGAGCCAGAACAATACGTTTGAAACCTAACGTGGTAAGCCAATACGCCTTTTCTGGAGTTCTTACATCACACTGGGTACTGGAATGCAATTCTCTACTCCACAAATTCTGCGCCCTCACCTCAGTAAGCACACCCATATCCTGCAGCAAAAGTGCATCAACACCAATCTCATCAAGTTGCTGGATCATCTTAAGCGTATCCAACATTTCATCCTGATAGATGATAGTATTCACTGTAACATGAACCTTTGCTCCAAACTGATGAGCATAATCACACAACTGTCTGATATCTTCCAGCGAATTGCCTGCTGCTGCTCGTGCACCAAAACGAGGTGCACCAATATATACGGCATCTGCACCATGATCAATGGCAGCAATACCACATTCCAAGTTCTTGGCAGGCGCCAATAATTCTAATGTTTGCATAAGAAATCTATCTCGAAATCATCCAACTCCTTCACAAATTAACTGATTTCGTCAATATTGTAAGGAGTCTCCTGATAAACATAATAGTTGATCCAATTACTATAGAAGAGGTTGGCATGAGCACGCCATGTCACCAGAGGTTCTTCGTTCGGATCGTCATGATAATAATAATTTTTTGGCAGTTCTACATCATCACGCTTGCCACATCACGTTTATATTCCTTATCCAGCGTGTTTGGCGCATACTCAAGATGACCCGTCACAAAGAATTCGCGGCCGTTTCTGGCCATCACAATGCTGACACCGCTTTCAGGCGATTCGGCAATGATGTCAAGTCCTGGCACTTTTTCAATATCCTCACGTCTTACCTCTGTATGGCGACTATGAGGCATATTGAAGATATCATCGAAACCGCGGAAGATTGGCTGAGACAAATCGAGAGGCTTCTGCTTAAAAATACCAAACATCTTCTTCTCTAAAGGATACTTAGGAACACCATAGAAATGATAAAGACCAGCTGGGCACCCCAGCAGATATAGAGTGTTGAAGTAACATGGGTACGGGCCCAATCAAAAATCTCTTTGATTTCAGGCCAATATTCTACCTCTTCATAAGCCATCGTTTCGATAGGAGCACCTGTAACTATCATTCCATCAAACTTCTGTTTGGAAAGTTCCTGAAAATCCTTGTAGAACATCATCATGTGCTCTATTGGAGTATTCTTCGGCGTGTGACTTTTCAACTTCATAAAATAAACCTCTAACTGAAGAGGAGTATTCGACAGAAGACGAACGAGATCTGTCTCTGTCGTAATCTTGAGGGGCATCAAATTGAGCACACAGATTTTCAACGGACGAATCTCCTGTTTATGCGCACGACTTTCGTCCATCACGAATATATTCTCATGCTTCAGCAGTTCGATAGCTGGAAGCTTATCTGGTATTCTTAACGGCATTTATTTTATTCCTTTCTTAAAATTTTTCTGCAAAGTTACACAATTTCAGCGAAGATAACGAAAGAAGAAACATTTTTTTGAGAAATATAAATAAATTAATGTGGAAAAGTAAAAGAAATCTTTCTCTATGAAAAGGATTGTTAAAGATAAATGAGAATGTTAAACCTATCATCACGTTTTTAATCAAAAACACATATCAGTTGCAACTTTATAGGCGACGCTTACGTCAAATCTAAAAATGATGTATCCTATTAAGATTTGCAATTATGGAAAATAAGAACATTAATCCACATTTAATCAGAACAGATGCAAAGAGATCTGTAAAGATGAAAACAAAAAGTAAAAAGAGTATGAACGCAAGTTTTAAAAACATGGCGGTAGCGCTGATCATCATGTCGGCTCCTATCGCTGTACAAGCTAAGCAATGGTCACTGCAGGATTGTATCAGTTACGCACTGGCTAACAACATTCAACTGCAGAAGACTCAACTCACAAAAGCTTCAGCTCAGGAGGACTATCTGCAATCAAAGTCTGCGCTTCTGCCATCGCTCTCTGCCAGCACCAATCAAAGTGTAAACTATACGCCTTGGGTTTCTAATGGAATCAGTGGAGAAGGTTTCAGCAAAGCTTCCATCGACAAGGTATATTACAATGGCAGCTATAGTGTGATGGGCAATTACACGATTTGGAACGGTAACAAAAATAGAAATCAGGTGAAACTGAACAAGCTGGCAAAGGAAGCGGCACAACTCGATTCGACAGCACAAGCCCTCAACCTGCAAGAACAGATAGCTCAACTTTACGTACAGATACTTTACTCTACAGAGGCTATCAACGTAAACAAAGAAAGTTATCTGTCGAGTGTTCAAAACGAAGAGCGTGGTAAGGAAATGGTAAAAATTGGCAAGATGAGCCAAGCAGACTTAGCACAACTTACAGCACAGAGAGCACAAGATGAGTTTAACATCGTGCAGGCTGAAAGTAACGTTAAAAACTATAAACGACAGTTGAAGGAACTCCTGCAGATTACCAGTGAAGAAGCTTTCGACATCGCTATTCCAAGCACAACTGACCAGATGGCTCTGGCCTCTATCCCAGGAATGAACAGTGTCTATACAGCTGCGCTTCAGAATCGCCCTGAGTTTTTGAGCTATCAAAACAAACTCGACCAGAACGATCTGAACATCAAGATTGCAAAGGCAGGAAAGTTGCCAACCATCAGCGCAAATGCAGGAGCTACGACCAGCACCACATCCATGAACAAAAACGGTTGGGGCAGTCAGATGAAAACCAACTTCAGCATGGGTGGTGGAATCGGTGTCAGTATTCCTCTCTTTGATAACCGACAGACCAAGACTTCTGTCAATAAAGCACTCATTCAGCGTGAAAGCATCTTGCTCGATATAAAGAATGAGCAAACTAAGCTCTACTCTACTATCGAAAACTATTGGTTGCAGGCTAATACAAACCAAAGCCAGTTTAAGGCTGCCAAGGTGAGCAGCGAGAGTGCCCAAACAAGCTACGATCTGTTAAGTGAGCAGTTTAAACTGGGATTAAAGAACATCGTAGAATTGAGAACTGGCAAAGATAATCTTCTGAAGGCTAAGCAGAACGAGCTTCAGGCAAAATATCTTACCATTCTGAATATCAACATGTTGAAATTCTACCAAAACGGTAGAATCTAAAAAGAAAGATTGGTATTAACATCCGAAAACATATTGCAAATCATTAATAGGTATACATACATTTTTATGAAAAAACTTAGAATCAGCAAAATCTGGATTGCCATGATTGTGATAATCATCGTAGCTGTGGCAGCATGGCTGTTCTCTGGAAGTAAAAACGAAGAGCAAATAGACTTCAAGCAGGAAGCTGTAACCACACAAACATTGCAGAATAGTGTAACTGCAACCGGTACTATTGAAGCGGTAACTTCTGTAACGGTTGGTACACAGGTGAGTGGTATTGTAAACAAACTTTATGTTGATTACAATTCGCAGGTAAAAAAGGTGAAGTCATAGCTGAGCTCGACAAAACCAACCTGATGAGCGAGTTGAATACTGCCAAAGCTAACCTGGCAAGTGCGCAAAGCAGTTTGAACTATCAGAGTGCAAACATGAGCCGCTACCAGACCCTCTATAAGAAAGGTTTGGTAAGTGCTGACGATTATGAAAATGCGCTTCTCACCTATCGCCAGGCGAAAGAGCAAGTAGCTTCGGCCAAGGAAAATGTACAGAAAGCCCAAACCAACCTGAGCTATGCTACAATTACATCCCCAATAGATGGAACTGTCATATCAAAAAGCGTAGAGGAAGGACAGACCGTAGCAGCAAGCTTCAACACTCCAGAGCTCTTTACTATCGCTAAAGATCTGACCAACATGCAGGTGATTGCAAATGTTGACGAGGCTGATATAGGCGGTGTAAAAGAAGGCGACCGCGTTAATTTTACAGTAGATGCTTATCCTGACGATGTATTCCAGGGAACAGTAAAACAGGTTCGTCTGGAAGCTACTACAACAAACAATGTAGTCACTTACGAGGTTGTCATCTCTGCACCCAACGCAGATCTCAAGTTAAAACCAGGACTGACAGCAAATGTTACCATCTTTACACAAGAACGAGCTGGTATTCTTGCCGTTGCCAACAAAGCACTCCGCTTTACTCCAACCAAGGAAACTGTGGGAAAGAATATCAAGATTGTTGACTGCAAAGGAAAAAACAAAGTTTGGACTCTTGCTAACAATACCCTTACAGCTCATTCTGTAACCATCGGTCAGAGCGACGGTATACATACTGAAATTATCAAGGGTTTGAAGAAGGGACAGAAGATTGTAACTGAAATCATAGTTAATATCCCTGAAGAGAATGAGGAGCCTCAACAAAGTTAAGGTTTGATTAGCGGTCCTGGACCTAGAGGAAAGAAAAAATAAAAATAAGAGTATGGCAAACGACAATATTCAAGCAAACAGCGAAAAGAAAGTTGTGATAGAACTCGACAATGTTCGCCGCGACTTTCTTGTGGGTGAGGAAACTGTCCACGCCCTAAAAGGTGTAAGCTTTAAAATCAATACTGCGTTAAATTAACATTTAATCGTCTATAAATCAATAACTTATATTAAGAAATGCTTATGAAAACTTAACTATAAAAAGTTGGTCAAGTCACTGGTTTTCAGTAACTTTGCAAATCACG
>ENA-OQBJ01000484-OQBJ01000484.1-human-gut-metagenome-genome-assembly--contig:-NODE-484-length-20775-cov-2.665294_pt1 | contig 20775 bp, 29 predicted proteins | sample MGYA00242743_ERZ504545 | MGnify/ENA primary metagenome ERZ504545 (study PRJEB26092, sample SAMD00036252) | human gut metagenome | host: Homo sapiens | study: EMG produced TPA metagenomics assembly of...
TGTGACGGTAATATCAGCTACCGCCGCGACGACGGCCTTATCGTCATTACCCCCGTCGCCTGCCCAAGGGGGGAACTCCATCCGAGGACCTTCTCCTCGTCAACTTGGACGGCATCGTTGTCGAAGGGGACAGGAAAAACCGTCGTCGGAAACGGCCTCCATCTCACGATTTATCGCAAGCGGCAAGATGTTCATGCATCATCCATGCTCATCCCGTCACGGCGACGGCCCTGACCGTAGCAGGCATTTCCTTTGCCGCCGACATCGTGACGGAAGGGGCCATGGTCTTAGGCGACGTGCCGACCGTGCCCTATGCGCCTCCTGGATCTTTGGAACTTGCCGAAGGATGTGGTGCGGCTGCTGAAACGGCGTCGGTATTCCTCATGGAACGCCACGGTGCCGTCACCGTAGGCGCCGACCTCACCGAAGCTTCTACCGTCTCGATACGCTGGAAGCCGTGGCTAAGATGTACCGCGATTCTCTGATCTTTTCTTTGGCGAGCGGTGATAAAGGTCATACGACGACCAAGGCCAAGCCTTTGAGCTGGTATCTGAAACAGAAATAATAAAAGCTCTCGCAGATGCGAGAGCTTTTTTGTCGTACGTTGTGAGGGCGTATAGCTTATTCTTTTTTCGGTTCGACGATGTACGTCGTCTGGTTGGTGAAAATGACGTAGCCCGGGACGGCGTGAGCCGGTTTCTTGACGTGGCGCACGAGGGTGCAGTCGACTTCGACTTTAGAGCTGTCCCGCCCCTTGCTGTAATAGGCGGCGAGTTGAGCTGCCCGTTCGATTTGGGCATCGGTCGGATCGGCGTTGTGCGAGGCTAAGATGACGTGGGATCCGGCTGGTCCTTGACGTGGAACCACAGGTCATAGGGATGAGCCCGCTTTAGGGTTAAAAAGTCGTTTTGGCGATTGTTGCGGCCGACCCAGATGGTCAGGCCGTCGGCGTCGACGGTCAAGATGTCCTGGGCCGACTCCTTCTTTTGCTTATCCTTGTTGTGGCCGCTGATGAGGTTCATCTGTTTCATTTCGGCTTTGATGTCCGTGATTTCATCCTTCGTCGTCGTATTTTCCAGGGCGTATTCGAGGGAGTAAAGGTAATCTAAATGCTGCTGGTTTTCTTCGTGGAGCTGAGCCGATATCTGTTTGCGGTTGCGCAGCTTCGTATAGCGCTTGTAATAGCGATTGGCATTGTCGGTCATGGAGTAGGCCGGATCGAGGGCGATGGTGACGTCTTCCTGGTTTTCCGATAAGAGGTTCTTGACCGTCACTTGTTTTTCATGGTCGTGCTTTTCGTAAGCATAAATCATGAGCAGGTCGCCGTACAATTTATAAGTGTCGATCTTCTTGGTTTCCTTCATTTCATCGGCAATGCGCTTTATCTTACGCTTTTGTTTTTCAATGAGTTTGGCGACTTTCTTTTGCAGCTGTTCCTGTTCGCCGTTCAGGCTGCGGTGCGTGGTCTGATATTCGCTGAGGTAGGTTTCGATGAGGGGGAAGTGACGCCGCGGATACTCGGCCAGGCTGTTGAGTTCCAGGGGGAAGATGACTTCCTTGCCCTTGACGGTATAGACGTAGGCTCCGGAAATTCCGGCCAGGCGATTGCCAAAGGCTTCGACCGTACGGCACCAGGTGAAACGGTCGGCCGGCGACAGATCCTGTACGAGGGTCCCCGTATCGATGCCCGAATCATGGGACAGTTCATTGAGGACGATGGTGCTCATGCCGTTGAAACGCTTGAGCATCCACCCTTTTAAGGCTTCGTCACCGCCTGTTTCCATCATCTCCGTCAGTTCCTGGGCGGAGAAGGAAAAGGGATCCATGCGCATGAAGTTCGGCGGAAAGTCATAAGGTTCCTTGGGCGCAATGGTGCGAACGGCCTGTTTATTCTTGCCGGTCTTGATGAGGCTTCGATGATGACGCCGTCTTCGGTGAAGATGACGTTGCTGTATTTCCCCATGAGTTCGACATGGATCTTACGGGTGACGACCTTGCCCGATATGTCGAGGACGTCGACGGCGATTTCGATCAGTCGGTCCAAGTGGAGCTGAGCAATGGAGGCGATGCGTCCGTTTTCATAATATTTCCGCAGGAACATGCAGAGTCCCGTCGGGATATCCGGCGTCGGCGGGACCGTGTCGGCAATATAGAGGCGCGGCGAGTCATCGAGGGTGATGACTAAATGGTGAAGGCCTGTATCATTAAAGATGCGGAAGTACAGGGACCGGGCGTCGAGTTGATAGATTTTAGAAATCTGGCCGCCTTGGAGAATGTCGGCCAGTTCGTTGGTAATGCAGTGTAATGTGATGCCGTCTAAGTTCATAGAAGTACCTCCTTATCTGGTACACTAAAAAATTCAATCCTTTTTATCTTACCATGTTTGATAAGGTCCTGTGAAGGGATAGAAAAAATCCCCTTCAAAAAAGAAGGGGCCGTATCGACGCAGGCTTACGTGTCATACCAAGAAAAAAGGGCCGTAGCGAGTAAGAGACATACCATAAAAGCCGCCGTGATGGGGAAGGCCCAGGACGCCGGGAAGAGAAGGGCGCAGCACAGATAGATGATGAATCCCAGCAGGGGGACGGCGATGAGCAGTGTCAAAAGGGACAGGCTAAGGCGGAGAGGATTTCGATGAAAAGGGATATAAAGCTTTCTAAGAGGGACGAGCTTTGGTGATGGTGGCTCATGAGCAAGACCTCCTGACGGCGTGACAGACAATCCTTTACTTTTATTGTATCAGAAGGGGCGGGAATGGCAATAGGTCCTTGTGTGTGGCGCTTCAGGACATCGCCGGAAGGACGTTGAAAAGGCGGTCTGACCGAGGCAATCTATGCTGTGGCAGGGCCGATGACAGGACGGCATAGACTGATATCGGCATAAAATATTTGCAATCGAGTCGGCAGATGGGCTATAATGAGGTATTGAATAGGTTATTAAGGGGGTTCGAACATGCGAAGTATGACGGGTTTTGGCAGGGGAACCGGCAATGACGGCAAACTGGCTGTTACCATTGAAATGCGGGCAGTGAACCAACGTTTTTTGGAATTGAATATACGGATGCCTCATGCCTACCTGGCTTTGGAAGATCAATTGCGCAGCGGCATTAAGGGCGTTTTGAAGCGGGGCAAGGTCGACGTCTTTGTTACCGTTCAGGATTTGGCACCGGCAGCGCCGGATATCCAGATCGACGATGCTGCCCTGGGTGCCGTTAAAACGGCCCTTGAAGGGGCTAAGAGCCGCTTTTTTGATGGCAGTCCCGTCGTTTTAGGCGAGGTCATGGCCTTGACCAAGGACTGGTTCGTCCAGACGCCGCCGGCTATCGATACCGATGCCAGCTGGCCGCCTTTTGAAGAAGCCTTGCAGGGTGCCTTAGACAGCATGGTTGCCATGCGCTTCGCGAAGGCGCCAATATCGGACGGGATCTGCTGTCCCGGGCCGCTGTCTTAAAAGTCTGGTCGCAGACATTGCCGGCCGCAAGGAGGCTATGACGGCAGCTTATCAAGAACGGCTGGAAAAGAAAATCCGCCAGCTCATCGATAAAGCTCAGGCCTCCGTGCCCGACGAAGACCGACTCTTACAGGAAGTCGCCATGTATTCCGATAAGGTCGACGTTACGGAAGAAGTCGTCCGCTTTGAAAGCCATTTGAATCAGCTCCACGGCATGCTGGAAAGCGACGGCGAAGTCGGTCGAAAACTGGATTTCCTCATTCAAGAAATGAACCGCGAAGCCAATACCATCGGCTCCAAGGCCGGCGATTTATCCGTCACCGAGTCGGTGCTGCAGCTAAAGAATGAAATCGAAAAAATCCGCGAGCAGGTGCAGAATATCGAATGATGAACTTTAATTTGTTAAATATCGGCTTCGGCAATGTCGTCATGGGCGATAAGGTCGTGGCCATGATCAGCCCGGAATCGGCGCCGATCAAACGCCTTATCCAAGATGCCCGGGACGGAAACACCCTCATCGATGCGTCCTTTGGCCGCAAGACGCGGTCCGTCATCGTTATGGATAACGGCTGGATCATCTTGTCGGCCCTTCAGCCGGAAACCATTTCCCACCGTATCGTGTCGGCAGGCAGCGATGCCTTTCCCAGCGATGCAGCGGAAGAAGAAAGGGAGTAATACTATGAATGATTCCGGACTGCTCATCGTCGTATCCGGCCCGTCCGGAGCCGGGAAGGGAACGATTTGTGCGGCCCTGCGCAAACTGTTCCCCAATATCCAATATTCCATTTCCATGACGACTCGTCAGCCCCGACCGGGAGAAGTCGACGGCGTCAATTACTATTTCGCAGACAATGCCCGCTTTGAACAGATGCTTTCAGAAGATGCCTTTTTGGAACACGCCAAGGTCTACGACCATTATTACGGCACGCCCAAGAAATACGTTTATCAGATGCTGGAAGAAGGCCAGCACGTCATGCTGGAAATCGATATCCAAGGGGCGATGCAGGTCAAGGAACGCTACCCCAAGGGCGTCTTCATTTACATCGTGCCGCCGAGCCGCGCCGTTCTGGAACACCGCCTGCGCAGCCGCCAGACCGATACCGAGGAAGTCATTGCCGGCCGCTTGTCCAAAGCCCGGGAAGAACTGGATTGGATCGACCGCTATGACTATGTCATCGTCAATGACGATTTGGACACGGCTATTGACGATGCGGCCTCGATCATAAAAGCCGAACAGTGTAAAGTCATGCGCAATGTCAAGAACATTGCACAGACGAAAGAATTGTATAAATGATTAGGAGAGATGAACTATGTTAATTAAACCGACCCTTGAATCTTTGATGCAGAAAGTAGACAGCAAATATACACTGGTTACCCTGCTGCCAAACGCGCCCGTGAACTGACCGACCACGATGAAGCCCTGGTCAACGTCGATACGAACAAAGTCGTTTCCATTGCCATGGAAGAAATCGACCAGAATAAGATTACTTATGAAGCCCCTCGCGACGGCATTAAATGACACGGAGGTACTTGCCATGAGTTTGGAAGGGAAAAAGATTGTCCTCGGCATTACGGGCGGCATTGCAGCTTTAAGGCGGCATCCATTGCCAGTCAGCTTCGTAAGTCAGGGGCTGAAGTCAAATGTATCATGACGGCCCATGCAACCGAGCTGATTACGCCGCTGACGCTGCGGGAAATCTCAGGAAATCCCGTTGCCGTTTCCATGTTTGAAGACGTTCCGGAATTCAACGTCGAACACATCGCCCTGGCTCGTTGGGCTGACGTCCTGGTCATTGCCCCGGCGACGGCCAATATCATCGGTAAGATTGCCAATGGCATTGCCGACGACATGCTGACGACGACGGTCATGGCGACGACGGCCCCGATTTTAATCGCGCCGGCCATGAACAGCAATATGTATATGAATCCCATTACCCAGGATAATATGGCCAAGCTGAAAAAATTCGGCTACCATCTCATCGAACCCGACAGCGGATACCTGGCCTGCGGCATCACCGGCATCGGTCGCCTGCCTGATCCCGGCGACATCGTCGATTACATCGAACTGTTGGCCTGTCAAAATGATTTGCTCAAGGGCAAAAAAGTTATCGTAACGGCCGGCGGTACGCGGGAACCCATCGATCCGGTCCGCTTCATTGGCAATCATTCCAGCGGCCGCATGGGCTTTGCCATTGCCAAAGCTGCCGTTGCCGCCGGAGCCGAAGTCACCCTCGTCGCCGGTACGACGGATAATCTCAAGACGCCCGTAGGTCTTGCCCGCCGCATCGACGTCAACAGCACCAACGACATGAAAGCCGCTGTCGAATCGTATTATGACGACTGCGATTTAGTCATCAAGGCCGCTGCCGTTGCCGATTACCGTGCCGCTCAGTCCGGCTGCGACAAGATCAAGAAAAACGACGACGTCTGAATCTTGAAATGACCAAGAATCCGGACATCCTCTATGGATTGGGCCAGCATAAAACCCATCAGGTCCTGGTCGGTTTTGCCGCTGAGAGACGAATGTCATCGAATACGGTACCAAGAAGCTTCAGAAAAAGAATCTCGATATGCTCGTTGCCAACGACGTCAGTGCTGAAGGCGCCGGCTTCCAGGGGACGACCAATATTGCCACCTTACTGTTTCCCGACGGCTCTTCGGAGAAATTAGAAAAGATGGCCAAAGACGAATTGGCATCCATCATCGTAGCTCGTGCGGCTGCGATTATCGACGCCAAAACTTCCAAATAAAAGGCATACTGAAAGACCATTTCGACAGCTGTGATGCACAGTCTGTCGGAGTGGTCTTTTTTACTACTTCCTCACATTATCCATAGCAGCTATACAAAAAGTGCGTACTTCTCGTTTTGAACATCTTATGCTATACTAAAATAGTCAAGATTTAAAGTGAGATACATGATTACGTTTAGTGAAACATATACGATTGCCTAGAAAGGATGATCCACATGAACATTGCTGCAGCCGATATTTTAAAAGCCTTTAATTTCCGACACGCCACCAAGAGCTACGATGCTTCGAAAAAAGTATCGGACGCCGATTTCCATACGATTTTGGAAGCAGGTCGGTTATCGCCGAGCTCCTTTGGTTTTGAGCCCTGGAAGTTTTTAGTCATTGAACGCCAGGACATTAAGGATAAATTATTCCCCCTGGCCTGGGGCGCTCAGAACAGCTTAAGGGGAGCCAGCCATTTCGTGATTGTATTGGCTCGTAAGAAAGTCGATACCTTGTACAGTTCGCCTTACATTACCCACATCATGAGAGACGTCCAGCATTTGCCGGAAGATGCCGAACAGGGGAGAAAAGCGGCCTTTGAAGCTTCCAGAAGGATGATTTCAACTTATTGGAAAGCGACCGGGCCATCTTTGACTGGGCCAGCAAACAGACCTATCTGGCTTTGGCCAATATGATGACGACGGCGGCTATGCTCGGCATCGATTCCTGCCCTATTGAAGGCTTTAACCGCAGCAAGGTCGAAGCCATGTTGGCCGAAGAAGGTCTCCTCGATAAGGAACATTTCGGCGTTTCGGTCATGGCCAGCTTCGGCTATCACAATGATGAACCGTACGCTAAAACGCGGCAGGCCATGGAAGACATCGTTACTTGGGTTAAATAAGGAAAGACTTCTTTCAATTGCATAACAAACGCAAGAACAGTCGGGTGAATCTGCTGTTCTTGCCGTTTTTTTTTATATGTTTTTGGCGTATTCCATGACGGCCTTGGCAAAGCCGTTTAAATTCGTTGTCTTAATGGGGATATAGGGGCAGCCCATGTCCCGGGCCGCGGCCATGGCCCATTTGACCAGGTCAGTCTGGCCTTCGCTCAAGTTGAGGACTAACAGCGAGGAGGCTCGCAGGATTCGGTCGTCACCGGTATAGCCGCTGAGGACGGCGGCCGTCGGGAAGCGGCGCTTTATCCGGCGCTGCCATTCGGGAGTGCCGCCGGCCAAGGCGATTTGGCGGCCGGCCAGGAAGCGGTCGAGGCTGTGGGTGTAGTCGCGCTGGGTCATAAAGGACGGCAGTTCGAGGCCTCGGTCTTCGGATTCTTTCTTGGCCTTTGCCGGTTTGGCAGCGGCAGGCTCAGTCGTTTTTGCGTCTGTTTCCGGTTTGGCGGTTGCTGTTTCAGCCGTTTTAGCCAGTTCTTCGGAAGAGCCCTGATTGGTAGGTATGATCGGCTTGGCGGAATCGGGTCCTTCGACGGTTTTTTCGGGGGCCGTCGATGTTTCCGGAGTCGGTTGCGCTGTCGGCGTTGTTTCTTTGTCCGGCGATGACGTTTTGGCCGTTACCGTCGCTCCCATGGGTGTCGTCGAAGTCGTCGTTTCCACTGCTTTTGAAGGCACTGTCGCTGTGACCGGCGCGTCGGCTTTCACCGGTGTCGATGGGGTGATGGCGCTGCCGGTTTTACGGTGTTTTCGGCCTTCGGGGCAGCTACCAGCTTTTCTGGTTCCGTCGCGGCGGCCTTTTTGGCTGCATCAGGGTTGGCTGATATTTACGAAGGGTCTGGCGCAGGGTCAACAGCTCCGATACCTGAATGGCTGCTTTTTCCTTGATCCGTTCCGTATATTCTTCTTGTTGGCGGAGTGTCGCTTCATAGTGCTGGAGGTCCTGTTGACGGCCGCTCCGTTCTTCGTCCAGTTCTTGGCGCAGCGTTCCAGTTCGGCAAGGACGGTCTTTCGGTTCTGGGCTTCCAGACGCAGGCGCAGGAGTTCTTCCCGGTCGGCTTCCATCTGAGCTTTTTCCTGGCGCAGCTGAAGGAGTTCTTCTCGTTCTTCGCCGGCAATCATGGCCGGTGTCTTACTGCCGGCGTCCTGGCTTTCATCGACCCAGGGGCCGTCATACATGGCCATCAAGTAGATGCCTAAGGCCTGGGCGGCCATGTGTTTGGCCTGTTGGATGTCTTCAAAGACGTCGCTCAACCCGACCAGTTCATCGTCGGTCTTTAGCATTAAGAGGTCGATCATGCCCATGTAGGACTCGTCGTCCGTCGTCTGGGCCGTAGCGTAGCGTTCCAGGCGAATTGTGCCGGCATAGATTTCCGTGGCATTTCGTTTCGATGCATAATAGGTATTGATGAGGAGGCGGTCCGGTGTCCGTTCGTATATCCGGAGAATCATGCTTCTTCCCGCTCGGTGCCGTTATAGCGGATGAAGGCCAGGCTTTCGCGCTGCAGTAAGGTCGTTACCAATCCTTGGGTACGATACCATTTATCCCAGATTTCTACGCGTTTTGGCCAACGCAGATCTGCCGTTTTGCAATGGGTGGCAAAGTCAAAATAAGGGTCGTTGAAAAATATATCTCTTGGCCGCAATTTGGTCATCATAATCATCCTTTCTTCCTATCTATTCATTATAACGTTTTCTGTAGCGGATGTAAAAAACATTCTGCCGGAAGTGCCGGGAGAGGGAGGGACTGATGAAAATTTGAGGAGGATAGAACTCATGTTTGCTATACCAAAAAAGAACTTGCAAAATAGAGGGGTTTGAATTATAATGAACCAGTAAATCAAATAAAGAACCATCAAGAGACGACGGAGGGACTGGCCCTATGATGTCGCAGCAACCTTCATCAATGAAAGGTGCTAATTCCAGCAGTCTTATACTGGCAGATGGGGATTGGAAGCCCCTCTCATGACAGTCATGAATGAGGGGAATTTTTTTTTTAAGGAGGAAAACTCATGGTGAAAAATCGTGAATTCTTTACATCTGAATCCGTAACCGAAGGGCATCCGGATAAAATGGCTGACCAAATTTCTGACAGCATTTTGGATGCCATTCTTGCAAAAGATAAAAATGCCCGCGTTGCTTGTGAAACCTTAGTGACCACCGGGATGGTCCATGTCGTCGGTGAAATTTCGACGACGTGCTACGTTGATATTCCGCACATCGTTCGTGAAACCATTCGTTCCATCGGTTATACCCGTGCGAAATACGGCTTTGACTGCGATACTTGCGGTGTCTTGGTATCCCTCGACGAACAGTCCCCGGACATTGCCATGGGCGTCGACGATGCCTTGGAAAAGAAGGAAGGCAATACGGACCAGTTCGACACCATCGGTGCCGGCGACCAGGGCATGATGTTCGGCTATGCCACCAACGAAACGGATGACTACATGCCCCTGCCGGTTTCCTTAGCTCACCGCTTGGCACGCCGCTTGGCCAGTGTTCGTAAAGACGGCACCTTGTCCTACCTTCGTCCGGACGGCAAGACCCAGGTTACCGTCGAATATGAAGACGGCAAACCGGTCCGCATCGATACCATCGTCATCTCGGCCCAGCACAGCCCGGAAATCACGCGGGAACAGATCGAAAAAGACCTCCTCGAATTCGTCATCAAACCGGAACTCCCGCAGGGCTTATTCGATGATAAGACGAAACTCTTCATCAACCCGACGGGTCGTTTCGTCATCGGCGGTCCTCAGGGCGACTCCGGTCTTACGGGTCGTAAGATCATCGTCGATACCTATGGCGGCATGGCTCGTCACGGCGGCGGTGCTTTCTCCGGTAAGGATCCCACAAAGGTCGACCGTTCGGCCGCTTATGCAGCTCGTTACGTCGCTAAGAACGTCGTAGCTGCCGGCCTTGCCGATAAGTGCGAAATCCAGTTGGCATACGCTATCGGCGTAGCCGCCCGGTTTCGATTCACGTAGAAACCTTCGGTACCGGTAAAGTTGACAATGAAAAGATTGTCGAACTCATCGAAAAGAATTTTGACCTTCGTCCGGCTGGCATCATTGCCATGCTCGACTTACAGCGGCCGATTTACAAACAGACTGCTGCTTATGGCCACTTCGGCCGCAACGATCTCAACCTGCCTTGGGAACAGACCGATAAAGCGGAAACGCTCCGCAAAGAAGCCGGTTTATAATTGAGATGCAGAGACTGCCGCAGCTACGGCAGTCTCTTTCTGTTTTGGGCGTATGCTCGGACGGCAGCGACGAACCTTGGCTGCAGCCTTATGAGGAGGTATGTCCGTGATTGCTGAAATTATCATTAATACGACGGCCAAACGGTTACAGCAGACCTTTTCCTATACGGTTCCGGATCATCTGGCCGTTCGCGTCGGAAGCCGCGTCATCGTTCCCTTCGGCTTTCGCCGGGAAGAGGGCATCGTCGTCGCCCTTCATGAGGAACTGGCGGAACCGGCCGATTTTACCTTAAAGCCCATTGAAGGCGTCCTGTCGTCACAGACGGGATTCCAGGAAGAAATGATCGAGACGGCCCTTTGGATCCGCGACTACTATGTCTGCAATCTGTCCGATGCCTTGCGGCTGTTCATGATCGACAAGCGCGGCCTCGTCCGCCAGGAGGTACTGTCCCTGGGGCCGACGCCGGCGACGACGGCAGAGGGCCGGACGATTCAGCTCTATGTCGCCGATAAGGGCAAGGTGGAAAAAGGGCTCTTAGCCGTAAATTTGGCCGCGACCTCATTTCTCGTCTCTTGGCCGAGAAAAGCCTTGGCAGTGAGAGCTTTTTAAAGAATAAGATTGCCGATAAAATGGAGGACTGGCTGTCCTTTGAAAAGGATGATCTCGAGGACATTCTTCGTGGCCGGCCTAAACAGCAGGCTTTACTGGCGGAACTGAAGGCAAAGAAGACGGCGCCGGCCGCTTACTTTCAGTCGAAAGGCTATACCCGCGATCTCATGCGTCGCCTCTCAGCGACAGGGCTTTCCCGCTGGGAACAGCATCCGGCTGGGACGACCAACATCCTGCCGACACTGGAATCGGATGAGGCCCTGCCCTTGACGGCAGAACAAAAAGAAGCCCTCGCCGTGATCGAAAGAGACGAAGGCGGCAAAACCTACGTCCTCCACGGCATTACCGGCAGCGGCAAGACGGAAATCTATATGCAGCTTGCCGAGAAAGTGCTGAAGAAGGGACAGCAGGTCATCGTCCTGGTGCCGGAAATCGCCTTGACCGGCCAAATCGTGCGCCGCTTCCTACGCCGTTTCGGTGACGATGTCGTCGTCATGCACAGTCAGTTGTCTCAAGGCGAAAAGCGAAATAATTGGCTGCGCATGCAAAATGGAACGAGTCACATCTGTATCGGGGCCCGATCGGCCGTCTTTTCGGCGGCCGTTCCATCGGCCTGTTCATCGTCGACGAAGCCCACGACAGCTCGTATAAGCAGGATGAGGCGCCGCGCTATCAGGCCGTGGCTGTGGCCCGGAAGCGAGCGGCCTACTATGGCTGTCCGGTCATCCTCGGCAGTGCGACGCCGGCCTTAGGCGATTATTACAAGGCCCTTCAGGGCGACTATGTCCTGGTGGAACTGAAAGAACGCGTCGGCCATCGGCCCTTGCCCGAAGTCGCCGTCGTCGATATGAGGGAGGAATTGGCCCGCGGCAATTACCGCGTCGTCTCCGATTCTCTGTACGACCTGCTGAATGAAACCCTGGCAGCCCGTCAGCAGGCGATCATCCTCCTCAATCGACGAGGCTATTCGACCTTCATCATGTGCCGTAAATGCGGCTACGTCGTAAAATGCGATACTTGTGACGTGGCCATGGTCTATCACCGTCAGTCGTCGCATCTGAAATGTCACTACTGTGACGCTGAAAAGCCCGTGCCGACGGTCTGCCCGTCCTGCGGCAGTAAATACATCAAGTTCTTTGGCAGCGGGACGGAAAAGGTGGAACAGCAGCTCCACGAACTCTTTCCGACGGCCCGCATCGTCCGCCTCGACCAGGATACGACGAGCCGCAAGCACAGCGGTGACCGCATCATCGAGCCTTCCGCCGCCATGAATACGATATCTTATTAGGAACGCAGATGGTCGCCAAGGGCCATGACTTTCCCGGCGTCAGTGCCGTTGGAATCCTCTCGGCGGACAGTCTGCTCAACCTGCCGGCTTACTGGGCCGGGGAACGGACCTTTCAGCTTCTCACCCAGGCGGCTGGCCGGGCCGGCCGAGGCGACGTGCCGGGCCGCGTCGTCATGCAGACCTATGCACCGGATCATTACGTCATCCAGTGTGCCGCTCGCCAGGATTATCGGGCCTTTTACGACCAAGAAATTCAATTCCGCCAAGAATTGGCTTATCCGCCCTTTCAGGAAATGACGAAGATCATGGTCAGTGACGTCGACGAACAAGCCGTCTGGCGAAAGGCCAACGACGTCGCAGCGGCTCTTGAGAGCTGGAATAAAGAGAACGGCGCTGCGTCATCATCATCGGCCCTTATGAAGACGTCATCAAAAAGATCCGCAATAAGTACCGCTTGGTCTTATCGCTGACGGCGGCCGACCTGGGACCGATCAAGAAGGGCATGCGTGACCTTCCGGCCTGTTGGCAGACGGGCGTCGTCATCGACGTCGATCCGTCGATGTAAGGGATTGACCCTGCTGTTTTGCAACTCATGTTTGACATAAAAGCCTGTGTGATGTCACACAGGCTTGCTTTTTGCAGACTCTTGATGGGGAAGGCCCAGTGAAAAAATCGCTGCCGGGGTCTTGTATGAATCTGATATAATAGAAGGGTAAGGATTCTCTTTCTCACTCCAGGGGAGGGTTAATTTGAATTCTTACAGTAGCCTTTTGGCTCTTTTTCCGCTATAATAAGACGGATAAGCGTTTTAGTATAACAATGAGGTGAAAGATATATGGCATTACTCAAAATCATAAAAGCCGGGGATCCCGTCCTAAAAGCGACGGCCAAACCGGTTGCAAAAGTGAATAAACATATAAAGAAAATTCTCGATGACATGGCCGAAACGATGTATGCTGCCGACGGCGTCGGCCTGGCTGCGCCCCAGGTCAATGAATCGCTGCAGCTCATCGTCCTCGATGACGGCAACGGCCTGATTGAGCTCATCAATCCGGAAATCCTTGAAATGTCGGAAGAAACCAACATCGATACGGAAGGCTGCCTGAGCGTTCCCGGCTATTACGGCAAGGTCCAGCGGCTTCCAAGATCAAAGTCCGTTCCTTGACGCGCCACGGCAAGACCGTCATTTATGAACCGGAAGGCTTTTTAGCCCGTATCTTCCAGCATGAAATGGACCATCTGTACGGCCATTTATTTATTGAAAAAGCGACGGATTTACAGAAAGTAGGGGAATAATGGAAAGCTTACGCATCGTATTCATGGGAACGCCTGATTTTTCCGTCCCGTCCTTAGTCCAGCTGGCTCAGTCGCCGCATGACGTGGCGGCCGTCTATACCCAGCCGGATAAACAGCGGGGACGCGGGAAGAAGGTGACCTTTTCGCCGGTGAAGGAAAAAGCCGTCGAACTCGGCATTCCCGTGTTCCAGCCCGATTCCATGCGAAGCGATGACGTCATTGAAGAACTGAAAAGCCTTAAGCCGGACGTCATCATCGTCATTGCCTACGGCAAGATTTTGCCCAAAGCCGTTCTCGATATCCCGAAATACGGCTGCCTCAACGTCCACGGTTCACTCCTTCCGAAGTACCGCGGCGCGGCGCCGATTCAATATGCCGTAAAAGACGGCGAAGCCGAAAGCGGCGTTACCATCATGCTCCTCGATGAAGGCATGGATACGGGGAAGATGTTGAAAAAAGCGGCGATCCCTTTAGCCCCCAAGGAAACGACAGGGACCCTGTTCGATAAATTGGCCTCCCTTGGCGCCTCGACCTTGATGACCGTCGTCGATGACCTGGATACGTATGAAAAAAATGCCGTCCCTCAGGACGAAAGTCAGGCGACGTATACGGCGAAGATTACGAAAGAAGAAGCCAATCTCGATTGGACCGCTGATGCCGTCGTCCTCGAACGGTTGATCCGAACCTTAGATCCTCATCCCGGTGCTTACACCGTGTGTCGTGACGGAAAGCGGCTGAAAATTTGGGCAGCCGACGTCGTCGAAGGGACGGATGCCGTGCCGGGAACGGTCATCGATGTCGCCAAGAAGTCCTTTACCGTCCAGACCGGAAACGGCGCTCTTCGCATTACCGAAGTCCAGCCGGAAAGCCGCAAGCGCCTGACGGCGGTCCAGTATCTTCAAGGGGAAACGCTGACCGTCGGCCAATCGTTATAACCGGTATGCCGTGATGCCGCACGCGTCGCCATACGTTGTATTTAGGAGGACTCATGAACGTACGTGAAATTGCCTTTCAAAGCCTGCTGACCATTTGCAGGGATGAAGGGTATAGCAATATCGTCGTCTCTAAGGCGATACAGGCCCATAAATTTTCTGACCGGGACCGGCGATTTTATACGGAACTGGTGTATGGGACCTTGCGCTGTCTCAACTATTTGGACTGGATCATTTCCCAGCTCAGTACGCGCAAATTGAACAAGCTCGACCCGGTCTGCCTGGCCATCGTCCGCCTGGGCCTGTATCAGATTTTTGGCATGGACAAGGTGCCGGAATCGGCGGCCTGTAACGAGTCGGTCAAGATGGCTACTAAGTTTGGCAACAAGGGCATGGCCAAATTCGTCAATGCCATGCTGCGAAACAGTATCCGCAACCGCCATGCCTTCGTCATTCCCGACAAGGAGAAGGATTTGGAGACGTACCTGCCTTGACTTATCATCAGCAGGACTGGCTCATCCGCCGTTGGCTGAAGGATTATGGGCCGGAAGAAACGGAAAAACTCTGTCAGTATTTCGATACCATTCCGCCGCTGTGCCTCCGGGTCAATACGACGGTTACCAGCCGCGATGAACTGCTTAAAGAACTCGTCGAACAGGGGATACAGGCTCGTCCGACGACGGTTTCGCCGGACGGCATCTATATCGACGGCCACTTGGGCATCCATGAATTGGAATGCCTCAAAGATGGACGGGCCATCATTCAAGACGAACCGTCCCAGCTCGTGGCTCACATCGTCGACCCCCAGCCTCATGAGCTGGTCCTTGACGTCTGCGCAGCACCTGGCGGCAAGACGACCCATTTGGCGGCCCTCGGCGGTCCGTCGTGCATCGTCTATGGCGGCGATATCCATGAGCATAAATTGAAGCTCATTGATTATAATGCCCAAAAATTAGGCCTTAAAAATGTCCGTAATCCTCTTCCAGAACGCCTGCACCATCGGACAGAAGTACGGCGGCCGGGCAGACCGCGTCTAATCGATGCCCCCTGCTCGGGCCTCGGCGTCCTGCGCCACAAAATCGACCTTCGCTGGCGCAAGCAGTTGAGCGACCTCCGTACCCTGCCGGCCCTGCAGCGGCGCATTTTGGAAAGTGCTTCCCAGTGTGTAAAGCCCGGCGGCGTTTTGGTATACAGTACGTGTACTTTGAATGACGATGAAAACAGCCGTATCGTTACGGAATTTTTGAAGAAACATCCGGAATTTCATGTTGAAAACGCAGTCGAGAAGCTGGCTGTTCCGGGGCATGAAGGACCCTTTATCCAGCTCTTGCCTCATCGCGACGGCATGGACGGGTTCTTCATTGCTCGTATGAAGAAGGAGTCTTGATATGATGAATCTATTCTCGATGACAAAAAAAGAGCTGCAGGACTTCCTCGTCGCCCAGGGAATGAAAAAATTCCGGGCCGATCAGATCTTTCATTATATCTATAAGCAGTCTGTTTTTCCTGGGATGACATGGTGCTCCTGCCGCAGAAGGATCGGGACATTTTAAAAGAAGTCCTGCCCATTTCCATGCCTGAAGTCGTGTCGCGCCTCGATGCGCCGGACGGACGGACTGTCAAACTGCTCCTGCGCCTTGAAGATGGGCAGACCGTTGAAACGGTGCTCATGATGCACGATTATGGCAACTCGATCTGCGTTTCATCGCAAGTCGGCTGCGCCGTCAACTGTGCCTTCTGCGCCTCGGCAAAAAACGGCTTCGTCCGCAATCTGTCGGCCGGCGAGATGGTGACTCAGTTACTGGCCTTCCGTCAGCACGTCACAACGGATCTTCACTCCATCGTCATCATGGGGACAGGGGAACCGCTGCTCAATTACGACAACGTCATCGCCTTCATGAAGCTCATCCACGAAAAGGATACCTTCTACTTAGGCTACCGCAACATGACCTTGTCGACGTCGGGCATCGTGCCTAAGATGTACCAATTGGCTAAAGAGGGGATGCCCATTACCCTGGCCGTATCCCTCCATGCACCCAATGATGCCTTGCGTCGGCGTATCATGCCGATTACCGACAAGTATCCTCTCGATGCCGTCTTAACGGCAGCTCATCATTATTTTGAAGAGACAGGGCGCAAAGTCACCTTTGAATATATTCTCATTAAAAATCTGACCTGTACCCATGCCTGTGCCAAAGAACTGGCCCGCCTCTTCAGCGGCAAAAACATTCTCATCAATGCCATTCCCATCAATGACAACTATGACGTCGGCCTCTACCGGCCTGACGACAAGTCCATTAGTGAATTCGTTACCTATCTCCAGCGCCACGGCGTGCCGGTTACACTGCGCCGTGAAATGGGCAGCAAGATCCAAGCGCCTGCGGCCAGCTGCGCATAAAACGCGAAAACATTTGACAGGTGACAGGGAATATGATATGAATTAATGTGTACCTATAACGAAACACCGTGAGAGGACGTGAGAATTTGGGCACATACGGTGAATCCAAAATCGGCCTGGTTCGGAAAGTAAATGAAGATTCTTTTTATATCAGCCATGAGCGAAACGTGCTGGCTGTAGCCGACGGTATGGGCGGCTACGTCGGCGGCGAAATCGCCAGCAAGACGGCGGTAGAGGCCATTGCTACTACTTTAAGAACTTTAACTATGCGGCGCCGGTGCAGCTGGAAAAGGCGATTCAGTATGCCAATTCCAGCATCATCAGCAAGACCTTGATCGATCCCTCTGAAGGGGATGGGGACGACCGTTTCCATGGTGACCCTGGCTCGGCATATGGCCTTCTGGGGCCACGTCGGAGACAGCCGCATCTATCTATACCGGGAAGGAGCCTTTTCACAGATTTCTGTCGATCATACGATTGTTCAGGTTTTACTCGATAAAGGTAAGATTACAGAAGAAGAAGCGCTGAATCATCCGCAGCGCCATGTACTGACCAGAGCTGTCGGTGTCGATTCCAATCTCATCGTCGATACCGGAGCCTTTGAAGTACAGCCGAATGACCGGATTCTGATTTGTTCCGACGGCTTGACCTCGTTCATTGGCAGACCGGAACTTTGCGATGCCATCGGCGACTACGGCCGGACAGAACGGGAGATCATCAACGATCTCTTTGACCAGGTCTATGCAAATGGGGCCAAGGACAATGTCACGGCCATTTTGACAACCATATAATCGGGAACGACTATGAAAGTGGTGGAATAGTTAAAAATGATTGGTCATATCTTAGACAATAGATACAAGATATTGGAAAAAGTAGGTACAGGCGGCATGGCCAGCGTATACAAGGCTCAGGATATCCTCCTGGACCGTATCGTCGCGGTCAAGGTACTTCACGCAAAATACGGCGACGACCACGACTTTGTCGTTCGTTTCCGTCAGGAAGCACAAGCGGCTGCCAAATTGTCCCATCCCAATATCGTCAACATATACGACGTCGGCTACGATGAAAATGTCCATTACATCGTCATGGAATTCGTACGCGGCGAGACGTTGAAAGAGTACATCGAAAAACACGGCCATTTGCCGATCAATACGTCGATACAGATTGCCTTCAATATCGGCGAGGCCCTTGAAAATGCACATGCCAACGGCATCGTCCACTGCGATATTAAGCCCCATAACATTCTGGTAACGGAAACGGGGCGTATTAAGGTCGCAGATTTTGGCATTGCCCGGGCTATCAATTCCGTGGAAAACAGCGACCGTACCGTTCTCGGTTCGGTACATTATTTTTCGCCGGAACAGGCCAGCGGCGGCCACATCGACGAACGGACGGATATCTATTCTCTGGCGTCGTCATGTATGAAATGATGACCGGCATCGTGCCGTTTGAAGCGATACGGCCATCAGCATCGCCTTGAAGCACGTTCAGGACGACATCCCCCTTCCGACGAAGTACAATCGCCGCATTCCGCGATTGGTCGAACAGGTGATCCTCAAAGCCATGTCCAAGAATCCCGACGACCGCTTCCAGTCCATCGGCGAGATGATGTCCGAACTTCGCCTGTCACAGGCTTTATCAACACCAACGGTGCCCGGCCGATCATCAGCAAGGGAACCTATAACTTTGGGACTCAAAAAATCCAGCCTATCAAGGAAAAAGAGCTGCCTGAAGAAGCTCCGAAAAAGAAAAAGAATATTTTTACCCGTTTCATGGATTCTATCAGCAATCATTCTCAAAAGACGATCATCATCGGCATGCTCGGTGTCTTTCTCGTCGCCTTCGTATGGGCCTTCTTTTCCTTTGGTAATTTTTGGAGTACCGAAGATATTACCGTCCCCAACGTAACCGGGAAACAGGTGGAAATCGCCCGAAAAATCCTCAAAGATAAGAAGTTAGACGTATCTGTCAAGGAGGTAGAGAGTGAGGAAGTCCCCGTCGGGGAAGTCGTCGCCCAGACGCCGTCAGGCGGGGCTGTCGTCAAGGCCAATCGGACCATTTACCTGACCGTCAGCAAGGGCAATAAGGGCGAGCAGGTCCTCATTCCGGACCTAAGGAGCCTGACCCTCGAAGAGGCCGAAAGCAAATTGAAGGAAATCGGCTTATCTGTCGGCAAGGTAACGTATAAAGAAAGCGCTCAGTATGCCGACGGGACGATTATCAGTCAGAGTCCGTCGTCGCCGAAGAAGGTCGACAAGGGCACGAAAGTCAACCTCGTCGTCTGCCGTAAGAGCGAGGCTGAAAAAGCAGCTGAATCGGCCAACGAAGCGCCGAATACCAGCGGCATGACCCTGGACGAAGCGGAAAAAGCCCTGGAAAGCGCAGGCTATTCCGTCGGTTCCGTCGCCAACCTCGATGCTTCAAAAGACAGCTCGCAGGCCGTCGTTACGGCCCAGGCCGCAGGGGATGGCAAAGTCGTCAACCTGACCGTCGAATATCCCGGCAGCCAGAGTTCGCAGTCGACAGGCTCGGACGGCAGCGCCAACAACCAGGAACCGGCCGGTACACCGCATTACGGGACGGTCAACATCAGCGTTCCTGCCGGCGCTTCGAACCAGCATGTTCAAATCATCGTATCCGATGATAACGGCTCACGCGTCGTCTACGACCGCAATCAGTCCGGCGGCGACAACATTTCAAAGAGCGTCAGCGGGACCGGGAAGACCCGGGTCAAAGTCTATATCAATAATTCGCTAGTACAGGATCAATATATCTAAGGAGGAACATGACAAAAGGACGCGTCATCAAGAACTATAATGGCTATTATTACGTCGATGTCGGAAGAGACAGCCTCATCGAATGCCGGCGCCGGGGTAAACTGCTCAAGGCCAAAATCTTAGTCGGCGATGAACTGGAAATTACGGAACTGGAGAACGACAAGGGCGTCATCGAAGCCCAGCTGCCCCGGCGGAATCAAATCCGTCGGCCGGCGGTGGCCAATCTTGACCAGTTGATGGTCATCATGCAGCCCAGTCACCGGATCCGAACCGCTTTCTCATCGATAAGATGCTCATGACTTGTGAATACAGCGGCATCCGGCCCATACTCTGCTTCAATAAATGTGATCTCGACCGGGACGTAGCGGAAAGCTATCGGGATTTTTACGAGCGCTGCGGCTATGACGTCTGCCTCGTATCGGCCCGGACTGGAGAGGGCCTGGATGCACTCTATGAACGACTGCCGCAGAAGGTAACGGCCTTTGCCGGCCCGTCCGGCGTCGGTAAATCGAGCCTGTTGTCCCAACTTTTGGGGCGCAAGGACTTATCCATCGGAGCCGTCAGTGAGAAGATCAAACGCGGTCGCCATACGACGCGCCATTCTGAAATCATGCGCCTTGACAGCAACACCTACGTCGTCGATACGCCGGGGTTCAGTGCCCTTGATTTCGAGCATCTTGATGCGCGGGATGTCCTGCCTTTATTCCCCGATATGGAACCCTACAGCGCAGGCTGCAAGTTCTCGTCGTGCCTCCATCTGTCCGAACCGGAATGTGCCGTAAAACAAGCTGTTGCCGACGGTCAGATTCAAAAAGAACGGTATGAAACGTACTGTAAAATTATCACCTCCATTGGAGAAAGGAAACGATAGTCATGGTAACAATTTGTCCATCTATATTATCCGCTGATTTTTCGCGCTTAGCTGAAGAACTTAAAGACGTCGAACAGAAGGGGGCCGGCTGTATCCATATCGATATGATGGACGGCCATTTTGTACCCAACCTCACCTTCGGCGTACCGGTCATCAAGCCTTGCGTCCGGTTACGGAACTTCCCTTGATGCTCATTTGATGGTAACCAATCCAGAAGCGTATATCGATGACCCTGGCCGATGCCGGTGTCCAGTATGTGACCGTTCATCAAGA
>ENA-OQBJ01000486-OQBJ01000486.1-human-gut-metagenome-genome-assembly--contig:-NODE-486-length-20759-cov-3.670269_pt1 | contig 20759 bp, 27 predicted proteins | sample MGYA00242743_ERZ504545 | MGnify/ENA primary metagenome ERZ504545 (study PRJEB26092, sample SAMD00036252) | human gut metagenome | host: Homo sapiens | study: EMG produced TPA metagenomics assembly of...
AATGGCGGCAATATCCTGAAGCTCGGGCAGGATTTGAAATCCCTGATCGGCAAGATCCAGCAGGATCTGCCAGTGGCCTTGAGATCCATCAGGTATCGGATCAGCCGAGTGTTGTCAATGAATCCATCCACGATTTTGTCAAGACCTGGTGGAAGCCATCGTCATCGTGCTGGCTGTGAGCTTCCTGTCCCTGGCTTCCGTACGGGGCTCGTCGTGGCCGGCTGTATCCCCTTGGTGCTTTGTGGCGTCTTTGTCATCATGTATGCCGTGGGCATCGACCTGCATAAGGTATCGCTGGCTCTTTGATCATCGCGCTGGGCCTGCTGGTCGATGACGCGATCATCGCTGTTGAGATGATGAGTGTCAAGCTCGAGATGGGACTCAATCGCTTTGATGCGGCCTGCTATGCGTTCCGTGCTACGGCCAAACCCATGCTGACGGGTACGCTCATCACCTGCTGCGGCTTCATTCCTGTAGCATTTGCCGATGGCATGGCCAGCGAGTTCTGCAGTGCGCTCTTTCCTGTCATTGCGACAGCGCTCCTGCTTTCCTGGATCGTTTCCGTCATGGTGGCACCGCTCTATGGCTATTACCTGATCCGGGTGGAAGTCAAGAAGGATGCGGAAGGCAAGATTGACCCGTATCAGAGCCGCTTCTACGTCTGGTTCCGCAAAATCCTTACCTGGTTCATGACACATCGCAAGGTAGTGCTGGTGACGACGGCAGGTGTTTTCGCCGTTTCCGTATTCATGATGAAATTCATCAAGCAGGAATTTTTCCCACCGTCCCTGCGCCCGGAAATCCTTGTAGAACTGCAGCTGCCGAATGGTTCCTCGATGGCTGCTTCGCAGGAAGTCTGTGACCGCATGTCGGCGTCCTGCAGGAACACAGCGATAAACTGGAAAATTATTCGTATTACGTGGGGCAATATGCGCCGCGCTTTGTGCTGACCGTCGATCCGAAGGCTTCTGCGGACAATAGTTCGCAGTTCATCATCGTGGCCAAGGACACGGAGACCCGGGAACAGCTCAAGCAGGAACTCGAGAATGCGCTGCAGAATGAATTCTCGGATGTCCGGGGCAATATCCAGTACATCCAGACGGGCCCACCGGCCGACCATCCTCTGATGCTGCGGGCCACGGCTATACCGTGGAACAGGCCAAAGAGATCGCAGCAAATGTGGCGGATATCGTTGCCAAAGACCCGAACAATTATAATATCGGCATGGATTGGGGCGAAAAGAGCAAGGTCCTGCATCTGGAACTCGACCAGGATAAATTGCGCTCGCTGGGCATCTCGACTGAGGCAGTCTCCAAGACCATCTACACGGAAGTCACGGGCGCCAAGGCTGCGGAGTTCTACACGGGCGACCGCACGATCGATATCGATTTGCGCCTGGCCGCCGTTGACCGCACGAATCTTGCGGAACTCAAGGAGCTGCCCATCTATCTCGGCAGGCGGGCTATGTGCCGCTCGGGCAGATCGCCAAGATTTCCTACGATGCGGAAGAAGGACTCATCAAGCGGCGCAACCTCATGCCGACGGTGACGGTGTATGCTGATGTCCATGAAGGTACGGCCAATGATGCGACCAAGAAAGCATATGAAGCGACTTCATCCTTGCGCCAGGATCTGCCGCTTGGCTGTGCCATCGAAGAAGCTGGTTCTCTGGAGGACAGCAACAATTCGATGAAGTATCTCATAAAGCCAATCCCTGTCATGATCTTCCTCATCATGACGCTCCTGATGTTCCAGCTGCGGAATGTCAAGGACATGATCCTGACCATCCTGACGGCACCGCTTGGCATCATCGGCGTGACGGCAGGCATGCTCCTGCTTGACAAAGCCATGGGCTTTGTCGCCATCCTCGGCGTACTGGCTCTTTCGGGCATGATTATCCGCAACTCTGTCATCTTGATCGATCAGATCCAGAAGCATCTGGCAGATGGAGAATCCCCGTGGAACGCCGTCGTCGATTCGGCTGTCCTGCGTTTCCGCCCCATCATGCTGACGGCGGCGGCAGCATCCTCGGCATGCTGCCGCTGATGGCCAGCACCTTCTGGGGGCCGATGGCTGTGGCTATCGCCAGCGGCTTGCTGGTCGCGACCGTGCTGACCTTGCTGGTCTTGCCGACCATGTACGTGGCCATGTACAAGATACACAAGGATACAGAATGATGAAAGCAAAAACTCCGCCCGGTTGAGCGGAGTTTTTTATTATGGCAAGTTCGGGATATTGCGGCTTACCGCTGTGTGACGGATGATATCATCGACACGCAGGTCTCTGGCCAGCGCTTCTTTATGGAGCTTTCGCCCTTGGCAAATTCATCGGGATTGTCATCGGCAAGTCCCTGCAGGAAATGCTGCCAGGCCTCGATGGTGAGTTCTGTGGACTGCTGGCGCTGGTCAGCCAGGTAACGGGCTCCTGAAGGGATATCGATTTCGTCGAGTTTTTGCTGGCGTTCCTGGAGCGCGGGAATGACTTCCTGCTGGAGCAGCGCCGTGAGTCCCTGTTTCTGGGCAGCCGTGAAACTGCCAGGCCCTGTGCTTGAGAGAGCAGTAAAGCGCTGTTTGTACGCTGTGAATTTCTCGTTATAGGCAGATATGATGTCTTTCGTGCTGTCGATGTACTGAGCGATGTCATTGTTGTGCAGCGGCGTGACTGCATCGAGATACGCGCGGTAATTCTTGAGATAGGTGACCTGCCAGTGTCCGTCGGCAGCTTGTTCCATGGCGAGTTCCAGCGTGAATTCCGTCTGGGTATCGTCATCTTTCACCGTCATTTCCGCTGTGGCAGTCGTACCATCACGCGTTATCTTGCCAAAGCTGACGAAAGACGTGTGGCGCATCTGCGTGCGCTCGAGGAAGCGCTCGTAATCGATGCCGAGCTGGCGACCCTTGAGGATATCCGTACCCTCCGGCATCGTCCAGCTGCCAGAAGATACCCGGCGCAGGATGGTATCCTCTGTGCCGTTCGTGAGCTGTGGCTTCACCATGATGTAGAATTTCTCATAAGAGGCTTTGGTGGCTGCGGTCAGTGTTGCATCATAGGAGAAAAGATCCGCCGTGAGGTCATCGTAGGCGCGCGAAGTCAGGAGGTCGAGATTCACGTAATGCCGGAACGCATCGGCATCTTGCTTTTCTACGGCAGTCTGGATTTCCTTCAACGCGTATTCTGGCGAATGGCGCTGGTTGTAGAAATACCAGATAGTTCCAGCAAGGGCCGTGATGATGAACAGCACGACGAGTCCGAAGACCTGCCGGTTCCTGTGGATGCGTCGCCTGCGTATCGTTTTTTTCCAAGTATAGTCGTCCATTCTGGTCCTTCCATTTCGTTTGTACTGTGCATGTCTTTTTTATTATACTATACCGCCCTGCCTGCGTCCAAGGGGAGGTTGGAAAAGGCGGATATCACGGGGATGTGCGCGATAAATTTCGTCGATTTTATGAAGGGATTGTGATAAGATTGGATAAAGAAGGAAATGAGAAGGAAGGGGTTCAATTCTTTTATGAAATGGGTCAATCATCAGGTGCTGACAGGCGTGATTGTCTATGCTGCGACGGACGATATGCTGCTGACGATTTATAGTATGGCTGGGGCTATCCTGCCGGATAAAGTGGAGGGCAATCCGCATGCCGGCAACTATTGGCTCTGGCGCAGCCGCCATCGCGGCTGGTCGCATTGGCCCCTTTTGTATCTCGCATCATTGGCCTGATCCTGCACTGGGAAACGCAGCCGCTTGAGAGCCTTCCTCTCATGGATCTTTCGCGGATCGCATGTTCCTCTGCGTGGGTGCTTTGCTGCACATCGCGGAGGATGCCGTCTGCGGCAAGGTGCCGTTTTTGACTCCATATCAGAAAATCGGTGTCCGCCTCTTCCAGGTGGGCTCTGTGGCAGAATATCTCTTTACGATTGCGGCCGTGCTGCTCTGCTATGGGCTGCGCACGTACCTGGCCTGACGAAGGGCGGGATGGCCGGACAATCATGGCAAGATGAAGACGGGTGGGAATTTTTTTCTAAGCGAATGGAGCGATGCGCATGATGTATCCGAATGATCCCAATACTGGCAAAAAAATCAGCAAGATCCTGCGCCTGATGGCAGAGAAGTATCCGACCAAGGAAGCCGTTTATGAAAAGCTCATCTATCTGCAGTCATACCTCTCGTTGCCCAAAGGCATCGAGCATTTCATGAGCGACCTGCATGGCGAATATGCGTCCTTTTTCCATATCCTCAACAACTGTTCCGGCGTCATCCGCGAAAAGGTCGATTACGTCTTTGGCGTGCGTCTGACGGAGGAGCAGAAAGCAGAGTTCTGTACGCTCATTTACTACCCGCGGGAAAAGATCGAGCAGATGCGTGAATCGCGGCAGCTACGCCGGCCTGGTACCGGGAGAATCTGTCAAGGCTCCTGGAACTGGCAAAACTCATGAGCTACAAGTATCCGGCCTCGAAGGTCAGCGGCTTTATCCCGCAACAGTATGCCTCGGTCATCGTGGAACTCATGAACACACGGCCGGAAGCCGACCATGCGCAATTCATCTATCTGAAGAAACTCCTCAATACCATCGTGCAGATCGACAGCGGTGCAGACTTCATCGAGGCTTTCACGGTACTCATCAAGAGACTGGCGGTCGATCGCTCCATATCGTCGGCGATTTCTTTGACCGTGGCAACCGGCCCGATGCCATCCTCAACCTTTTGATGGAGCATCCTGCTGTCGATATCCAATGGGGCAACCACGATGTGCTGTGGATGGGTGCAGCGCTTGGCAGTGAAGCTGCATTGCGACCGTGGTGCGCAACTCCCTGCGCTATCACAATACCGATGTGCTGGAACGCGGCTATGGCATCAGTCTGCGCCCGCTCACGACCTTTGCGGCACGCATCTACCCGGATGAGGCTCCGCTCAAAGCAGCAGAACGAGCCATCACCATGATGATGTTCAAGCTGGAAGGCCAGCTGATTGCCCGCCGCCCTGATTTCCAGATGCAGAGCCGCCGCCTGCTCGACCGGATTGATTTCCGTTCTTCACATGCTGAACTCGGAGACGGGCAGCGTTATGAGCTGGAGAGCGCTTATTTCCCGACCATTGATACGGCAGCTGCGGACACGGATGTTTACGCACTTACCGAAGCGGAGCAGGCCATCATTGCGGACTTGCGCTCGTATTTCCTGGAAAGTGAAGTGCTGCACCGCCATGTGGACTATCTGTATCAGAAGGGCAACATGTATTTGCGCTGCAATGGCAATCTGCTCTTCCATGGGTGCGTGCCTTTGAATGAAGATGGCAGTTTCCGTACGATCGTGTATGCGGGGAAAGAGTACCGCGGGCGCAGCTGGTTTGATTTTTGTGAGCAGATGGCACGCTCAGCCTGGCTGCATGGCAGCCAGGAGACCCTGGATTTCATGTATTTCCTCTGGTGCGGACGCTTGTCACCGCTTTCCGGCCGCGAATTCAAGACGTTTGAGCGGGCGCTCATCCCCGATGAACGCACCTGGAAGGAACCGTCAGACCCGTATTTCCGCTATATTGATACCGTCAGCTGCTGTGAGCATGTGCTGCAGGAATTCGGATTGGATCCGCAAGCCGGGCATATCATCAACGGGCACGTGCCAGTCAAAGTCAAGAAAGGGGAAAGCCCCGTGAAAGCAGGCGGCCGGGCCATCATCATCGATGGCGGCTTCTGCCGGGCCTACCACAGCAAGACGGGCATTTCCGGCTATACGCTGATTTCCAATTCCCGCGGCCTGCGCCTCCTGCAGCACCAGAAGATTGCCGACGTCCGGGAAGCGCTGCGAGCCAATCATGATATTGAATCGGTGTCGGAAACGCTGGAACTCCAGTCCTGCCACAATACCGTCGGGGATACGGATCAGGGCCGGACCATCCAGGACGAGATTACCGATCTCTATAATCTGTTGCTTGCTTATCAAAACGGCTTGATCAAGCCGCAGTCGTGATATGCATCTATCAATGGGGGTTCTCTATGAAAAAATCGATTGGCCCGGAACTGGCCAAGAAATATGAACATCTGCAGGCTATCCTGCAGGACTTAGGCAGTGTGGCCGTGGCTTTTTCGAGTGGTGTTGACTCGACGTTCCTGGTCAAGGTGGCGCACGATGTGCTGGGCGAAAAAGCGGTGGCCTTTACCGCGGCTTCTGATTTCGTGCCGCAGCGCGATGTCGAGGAAGCGGCGGCGTTTACTGCCGACGAAGGCATCGAGTTCCATCGGGTGCCATTTCCCATCCTCATGGTCCCGCATGTCAGAGAAAATCCGTCGGATCGTTGCTACTACTGCAAATATGCACTCTTTTCCCATATGAAGGAACTCGCGGAGCAGCACGGTCTGGCCTGTGTCGTCGATGGCTCGAATCTTGACGACGATGGCGATTACCGGCCGGGACATCGTGCGCTGCGGGAACTCGGCATCGTGAGTCGCTGCACCAGGCCGGGCTCCATAAGCAGGATATCCGCGACCTTTCCCATATGCTGGGACTGCAACCTGGGACAAGCCTTCGTTTGCCTGCCTGGCTTCGCGTTTCCCGTATGGTACGGAGCTTACGCCAGCAGGTCTCGCGCGTGTCAATCAGCCGAGGAATTCCTGATGGCACGGGGCTTCCGGCAGCTGCGCGTGCGTGCTTATGGCGACCAGGCGCGCATCGAACTCCTGCCCGAAGATATCCCGCGCATGCTGTCGCGGGATTTGCGGGAAGAGACAGCCGCCTTTTTCCGGCGTATCGGGTTCCTGTACACGTCCTTGGATCTTCGCGGGTATCGTACCGGCAGCATGAATGAAGCGCTTGCATCGCACTGATATTTGCGCTGCGGGCGGCTATGATGTACTATAGAGGTTAGCAGTCTTTTTGAATGGAGATTTTTTGGATGAAGGTATCAAATAAGATTTTATCGGGGTTGATAGCCGCAGCGCTGCTCGTGCCGGGTACGGTCAGTGCGGCGACGTATCGTTCCGATTCCGATACGAGCCTGGGGCTTCTCGACTACCTGGAAAATGAACATCGTGCTGCCCGGGAGAAGCAGAAAGTGACACCGGAAGAGACGCAGCTCCTGAAGGATACGGCGGAAATGGCCAAGCACCTGCGTTATCCGGTAGATCCGACGAAGGCCGCACCTGTGGCCTTTGAAGGTGATGACCTTACCTGGAATCAGGCAACGGGAGATTTTGAGGCCAAAGGCAAGGTCAAGGTAACACAGCTTGATAACCATCGTTTTACCGGCGAGGATATTGACGGCAATACCATCACGCAGCGCATCCATATCCCCGGCAAGGGGCATATGATGCAGCTGACGCCGGGGCAGACGAAGGTGCTGCTCGACGGTTATGAGACGAATTACAACTACAAGGACCGCACGGGCACGATGGAACGTGCCAAGGGGCAGGTCGCAGACAACTATATGTCCGGCAAGCGGTTTGAGTTCTATCCCGATAAGATCATCATCTACGATGGCACGAAGACCAAGTGCAGCGCGCAGCATCCGGATACAATCTTTATGCGAAGAAGATTGAGATCTATCCCAACGACAAGATGATCATGCACAATGTCAAATTCCTCTTGAAAGGCAATGTCATCATGACGAAAGCCCTTTATACCGTGGATTTGACCAAGGACCAGAATCCGACGGACTGGCTGCCGCGCGTCGGCTACGACAAGACGAATGGCGTCTGGGTCCAGGAACACTATAACACGCCTGTCGCGCCGCATGTGGATGCCAATCTCAATCTCATGTATACGACGAAGAAGAGCTGGCGCAACGATGCGAATATCGGCTGGTCGAACCGCACAATCTATACGCGGGTGGTCTATGGCTATTTTGATGATGATGATGACAATTGGCTGAAAAAAGAACCATCTTTGCTCTGGGGGCACAACAGGCGCATCGGGCATACGCCGTTCCATTACGGTATCAATGGTGAGTATGGCCGCTGGTATCAGAATGGCATCCGCAGTAATCACAACCGCTATACCTTTGGCATCAGCAGGGATGCCATCGTCTTTTCCGGCTGGCAGCTGCGCCTGAATACCAGTTATGAAGTCACCAAGGAATCCTATGATGAGTCGACGGTCCGCGGTTTCAACTACAATGCCATATTGCTGAAAAACTTCGATGACCGCTGGGCCGGCTATGCCGCCTACCGGTATCAGAAGAACAATACGCAGAATTCGCTCTTCGATTTTGATAACGACAGTTTCTCCCGCAAGATTGAAACGGGCTTCAGCTATCGGTTCGATGATAAGAACCGCGTAGCGTTTGGCGCAAAATACAATGTTGAAGGCAGCGAGTGGGACAAACTGGATTACTACTGGTTCCACGACATGCACTGCTCGCAGATCATCCTGCATTACGAGGGGCGCGACAAAACGTGGAAAGTCAAATGGCATTTCCTGCCGTTATGATGAGCTGGCTGTTTGCCGGGATGAAAGGATGAAGAAAGTGAAACAGGTACTCCGTTCAACCATTGCAGCCTGCAGGGGAAACGCATCTTGGTTATCGGCGATATGGTGGCCGATATCTATCTGGATGGACGCATCTCGCGCATCTCCAGGGAGGCACCGGTCCTGGTCCTGGAACAGGCCGATGAGAAAATCGTTGCAGGCGGTGCAGCCAATGTCGTCAATAACATCGCGACATTGGGCGGCACGGTCTACGCGGCGGGACTCGTCGGTGCCGATAAAGAAGCCCAGGGCCTCAAGGATATCCTCGCAGGGAATGGCGCACATACAGAGGGTCTCTTGACGGATGCGGCGCGCCCGACGATTGCCAAGACACGCATCATCGCGGGCGGGAGGGCTACCGTCAGCCAGCAGATCGTGCGCATCGACAGAGAAAGCCGCGAGCCGATGAGCCCTGTCCTGGAAGCGGAGATGGAGCGGTATCTGGCGCAGGTACTGCCGCAGATCGATGGCGTGGTCATCAGCGACTATGGCGCCGGGACTGTGACGGAGACCCTGCAGAAGACGCTCATTGCATATTGCCGCCGTCATGGCCTGCCGAGCATGGTGGACTCCCGTTATGCCATCCGTCGCTTCCGCCATATCGGCTACGTCAAACAGAACGATGCGGAATTGGCGGCGGCTGTTGGCCGCTCCCTGCACGGGGCAGATGAGATCATTGCTGCAGGGCGTGAACTCCTGCATGAGCTTGAGCCGATGGCGTACTCGTGACGCGCGGGGAACTCGGCATGATCCTCATTGAGAAGGATGGTGCCGTTCACGACATCCCCGTTTCAGATAAGAGTGAAGTGTTCGATGTCTCCGGTGCCGGCGATACCTGCGTGGCGACGGTCATCCTGGCCCTGGCAGCCGGCGTAGAGCCGGCCCGGGCCGCTGAACTCAGCAACATTGCCAGTGGCATTGCCGTGCGCAAGCTGGGGACGAGTACCGTTTCCTCGCAGGAACTCTTGCAATCTCTGCAGGAATGACCGGGGATACCTGGTCTTTCTATACGCTGAGTTGCAGGATCGGATGGAAGTGAGGAGTGTAAATATGCTGATCGCTAGCAAAGATATTGCTGAATTTTGCCGTATTCTCCGAGAAGCCGGCAGAAAAATCGTATTCACGAATGGATGCTTTGATATCCTGCATGCCGGCCATGTCCGTTATCTGGAAAAAGCACGTTCCTTTGGCGATGTGCTTGTCCTTGGACTCAATACCGATGCTTCCGTGCGTGAGAACAAAGGGCCGACGAGACCCATCAATCATGAGCTTGACCGTGCGGAAGTCGTCGGTGCCCTGGCATCTGTGGATTACGTGGTCCTGTTCGGTGAGAAGACAGCGGAAACCATCATCGCACAGGTAAAGCCGGACGTTTATGTGAAAGGCGGCGACTATACGCTGGACACGCTGCCGGAGGCCAAGATCGTGCAGAGCTATGGCGGCCGGGTAGAATTTGTCAATATGGTAGAGGGCCGTTCTACGACAAATATCATCAAGAAGATTCAGGCGGAGAGTCAAAGCGTATCATGAAGAATATCCTGATTGTCAAACTCAGCTCCATTGGCGATGTCATCCATGCCCTGCCGGTCAGCTATGCCATCAAGGAAACGTATCCGGATGTCCATCTGACCTGGGTCGTGGAGCCGCCGGCCTATGACATTGTTGCCATGGATGCATGTGTGGATGAGATCATCGTCTTCCATAAAAAGGATTTCCGTTCCTTGGGCGGATTCCTCAAACATATCGGCCCGTTCCGGCAGAAAATCCAGGAGCGCACATACGATGCTGTCCTCGACCTGCAGGGCTTGTTTAAATCAGCAGCCATCGCCTTTTTGGCCAAGGCACCCAAACATATGAAATTCGGCATGTGGAATATGCGCGAGGGCAGTCAGCTCGTCTCGCAGCCCGTCAGGGGCGCACATGTACATGGGCATGTCATCGAGCGTTATCTCGATACGGCTCGGGCTATCGGCTGCAAGGTAAAAGAGGTCCGGCTGCCGCTGGTGGTGCCTGCAAGAGAGCAGGATCTGACGCACCGTATCGTTTCGCAGGCAGGAGCGATATGAGGAATCCTTATGTGGTGCTTGTCATCGGCGCCAGCTGGCCGACGAAATGCTGGCCGGACAAGCATTTTGCGGCCCTTGGGGATTGCTCTACAAACAGAGGATCCATCCCCATCCTCGTGGGCAGCGGCCCGGTCGAATCCCAGAAGGCGGCGTCAATCGCCAAGCAGATGGAGATCCCTCCCATCAATCTCGTGGGCAGCCTGAACTTCAAGCAGCTTGCCTATCTGTTCCAGCAGTCTGCTGCCGTCGTGGGCGGGGATACTGGCCCCACGCATCTGGCTGTCGGCTTGCAGGCACCGGTCATCATGATGATGGGGCCGACGTTCCCGCGACGCACCGGCCCTTACGGCAGATGGACAAATTGCTGGTAGCGGATCGCAGCTGCAAGGAATGCATGAAGCGTGCCTGCCCGCTTGGCCATGACTGCCTCGATATCATCACGCCGGCACAAGTCGAAGAAAAATTGCTGCCGCTCTTGCCGGCTGGCCCCCGGACACCATCCGGCAAGCGGCCAAATCATAAAACGTCAGGAAGAAGAAAGGGCTTTTCATGTATCAGAATATCCTGGTCATCAATACGATGCATATCGGTGACCTCATGCTGGTGACGCCGGCACTTCGGACGCTGCGGACGAACTATCCGCAGGCACATATCGCCTTGCTTACCGATAAACCGCTTGGTGATCTCGTGCGCTGCAATCAGAATATCGATGAGTGCATCCTGATCGACAAGCATGGCAAAGACAAGGGCTTCCTGGCTCTTTTGCGCTTTATTCGCAAGCTGCGCCAGCGCCATTTTGATCTGGTCATCAATTTCCATCGCAATGAACGGGCTTCTGCCATTGCCGCGTTCTCGGGCGGCAAGCGCATTGTTGGCTATTCCCAGCCGGGGTTCAAGCGCTTCTTCGATATGGTGCTGCCCAATTGCGCCATGGCAGATACCCCGCAGGACAAGGTCAAACATCAGGTGCTGTGTCATCTCGATGTACTCAAAAAGGCTGTGGGCGTCAAGACCATCGATGACCGCGGACTTGAGATGTGGCTGCCGCCGGAAGCCGAAGCAGAAACGCAGCGGCTCTGGCAAGCAGGATTCCAGCCGGATGCCAAGGTCGTGGCTTTCAACATCGGCGCGAGCTGGCTCACGAAACGCTGGCTTGACAGCTACTTTGCCGCCTGTGCGGATCAGCTCATCTGCCGCGGCTATGATATTGCCTTCCTCGGCGGGCCGACGGATGTATCCATCGTCGACCGATGCGTGGCGCAGATGGAGGAGCGTGAGAGTCCGCGCGTCCATATCTTCACGGGCAAGGTCAGTCTGACCGTCCTGGCAGGACTGCTCAGGCGCTGCTGCCTGTTCTTGACGACGGATTCTGGCCCCATGCACGTGGGCGTGGCCATGAATGTACCCATTGTCACGATGTTCGGCGCGAGTCCGGTGCCGACGTTCTATCCTTATGACGGCAAGGATATCCTCATCAAGACTCCGGAAAAATGCCATCCCTGCGGCATCCATGAATGTCCGCGCCAGGGGCAGGATAACATGGCCTGCATGAAGAATATACCCGTAGATGTCGTCATGAAGTATGTGGATGAGCTGCTCGCTGCGTACCATGGGGAGCCTGCGTACAAGCTTCCCCGGCCGCAGGGGCAGTATCAATGCCGTGTCGTAGAACTTTGAGTGAGCTGTCCTCAAAAGACAGACTATCAGGAAGAGGTGCCAGATGGATAAAGAAGCCTTATACGATTTTGTTGCCCGCAAGACCGAAAAGTGCAAGATTCTCGTGGTCGGCGATGTCATGCTGGATAAGTATTACTACGGAGAGGTTACGCGTATCTCGCCGGAGGCACCAGTGCCAATTACCCATGTACTCGATACGAAAGAGACACTCGGTGGTGCTGCCAACGTAGCACACAACCTGGCCCTCCTGGGCTGTGAAACGAGTATCTCGGGGTTTGTCGGTGATGACTACCATTGCCAGAGCCTGCTTGATAAATTCACGGCTCGTGGCATCGACTACCACGGACTCATCACGACGGACCGGCCGACGACGACGAAACTGCGCGTCATCGGCGGTCATCAGCAGATGCTGCGCCTCGATTTTGAGGAATCGGCTCCCATTGATGGTCCTTATGCAGAGCGCTTCCTCGGCTATATCCGTCAGAAACTCAATGAGAGTCTGGATTGTGTCATCATCTCGGATTACGGCAAAGGAGCCTGCACGGAGCCAATTGCCAGAAAATCATCAAGCTCTGTCATGAACACGGGGTTCCTGTGGTCGTAGACCCGAAAGGCACGAACTGGGTCAAGTATGCGCATGCGGACTACATCACGCCGAACCTGAAGGAAATCAACCAGGTCCTGCTGGAACCCATCCGCAACGAAGACAAACCCGTGGAGAAGGCCGCGCATTACGTCATGCGCAAGTTCAAGCTCAAGAACATCATCGTCACGCGTTCGGAACATGGCCTTTCTCTCGTGCGCGATGGCGAGATCGTCCACATCCCGACCAAGGCACAGGAGGTCTTCGATGTATCTGGTGCCGGCGATACCGTCATCGCGGTCTTTGCCATGGCTCTGGCCGGAGGCCTTTCGGCAGCCGATGGTGCTTATATGGCGAACCTGGCTGCCAGCGTCGTCGTCGCGAAGCTCGGCACATACGCTGTCAGCGTGAAGAACTCCTGACGGTCCTCAAGGCGCTGTAATGGTATCTTCCTGCCGGGACAATGTGCCTGGCAGTTTTATTTGGAAAGGGGATTTTCTCTATGATTATCGTAACGGGTGGTGCCGGCTTCATCGGCAGCAATATCGTCAAAGAACTCAATCGCCGCGGGCGTCGGATATCCTGATCGTCGACGACCTCAAGGATGGCCAGAATTACAAGAATCTGCGCGGCCTGCAGTTCATTGACTACCAGTACAAGGATGACTTCCTTCAGTCCATTGAGGACGATGATTTCGACGGCACGGATATCGATGCCGTCTTCCATGAAGGTGCCTGCTCGGATACCATGGAGTATGATGTCAACTTCATGATGCGCGTCAACTACGAGTATTCCAAATCGCTGCTGCATTTCTGCCTGCAGCATCGCATCCCGTTCTTCTACGCCAGCTCGGCCTCGACGTATGGCAGCGGCAAGCATGGCTTCCGCGAAGGGGACGAATGCGAAGATGCCCTGAATCCATACGCTTTCTCGAAGCTTGCTTTTGACCGTTATGTGCGCCAGGTCATGCCTGAGGCCCACAGCCAGATTGTCGGTCTCAAGTACTTCAATGTCTATGGCCCGCAGGAACATCACAAGGGCAAGATGGCATCTATTTTCTATCAGCTCTACAACCAGATCAATGAGACGGGCAAGCGCGCCTGTTCCGCGGCTGGGGTGAGATCAATGGCAAGCCGGTCGAAGACGGAGAGCAGCGCCGCGACTTCGTCTACGTCAAGGATGTCGTCCGCGTCAACCTCTGGTTCTGGGAGAACCATGGCCCGTCCGGCATCTACAACTGCGGCACTGGCCATGCCCATAGCTATAACGAAGTAGCACAGGCTGTCATCAAGGCCATGGGCAAGGGTGAGATCGCTTATCGCGAATTCCCGGAAGTCCTCAAGGGCAAATACCAGAACTTCACGGAATCCGACCCGACCCACCTGCTCGCAGCAGGCTACGACCAGGGCTTCACCGACATGGAAGAAGCCGTCAAAGAATACGTCGACTTCCTCGACAACGGCGGTTATTATGAATACAAGAAATAAGAAGCCTTCTCCTTTGGAGAAGGGGAACCGCGAAGCGGTGGATGAGGCCCCCAAAAGGGCCGTATTCTTCGACCGCGATGGCACGCTCAACTTTGACATCGCCTACCTGCATCGCCCGGAGGATTTCATCTGGCTGGAAGGAGCCAAGGAAGCCATCAAATACGTCAACGACCATGGATACCTCGCCATCATCGTGACGAATCAATCCGGTGTTGCCCGGGGCTACTATCCCGAGAGCGATGTCCAGTGCGTCTACGACTGGATGAATGCAGAGCTTCAGAAGATGGGCGCTCACCTCGATGCGCTCTATTACTGCCCGCATCATCCACAAGGTTCCATCCCGGCTTACACCAGGACCTGCAACTGCCGCAAGCCGGCCACGGGACTCATCGATGAAGCCTGTGCCCGCTTCCATATCGATCGTTCCGCTTCCTACTTTGTTGGTGACCGGGACAGCGACATGCTCTGTGCAAAGAACGCTGGCCTTACGGGCCTGCATTACAAGGGCGGGAGCCTGTATCAGCTGGTAAAGTCTGGCCTGGCTTGCAAAGCCAGCTCGTAATTTTATAATAGCGCTGCAAAGCCCTGTCAGAAGATGGGGCTTTTCGTTTGCGTATCGTCACCGAATAAGGTAGAATGAAACAAGATAAAGACGTTCAATCAGATGATAAGAGATAGTTCATAAGGGATACGACATGCTTGACTATATACGTTTAGGAAAAAAGATCTATAACACCGATAATCCGCGTGAAGCAAGACGGATGGCTGTCTTCGTGGTACGCTGCCTGCTGAACAACGGCCGCATGCAGCGTCTGCACCAATTCTTTTCGCAAAGCGATATCTATCGGAACATCGCGGACGAATATCCATTTGTCTATGAACAGCCGACACGGGCATTTTTCTACAACAAATCGACCTTTGACGAACGCGCCCGCCTGGTCGAAAAGCATATGGAGTTCCTCGTCACACACCTGCGGGAAGATGTTGTCTTGAGTCTTTACACGGGGCACCCTTACGTACTTTGGGAGAGCCAGGATGAAATGGGGCATCTGCGCTTTGAGCTTTTTTATCATCCGGGTCAGCGCAAGGAAGGCCTCATGTCCATCGTGCTGCGTCTTGACGAGCATGACCTTTATCAGATGATGTTCTGGATTGCCCCGACTAAAGCAGGCGAATGGGCGCTCTGGATCGGGGCCATGCAGGGACCCAACATGGAAAATGCCAAAGACGTCGTCAAGAAGGTCACCAAACGCTGCCATGCCTATCGCACAAAGAACTTCATCCTGCATGCGACGCAGGAGGCGGCCAAGGCACTGGGGCTCAAACAGATCTATGCCGTTACGAACTATGGCTATTATGCAAACAACCACATTCGCCGGGATCGCAAGCTCAAGACGAGCTTCAGCGACTTCTGGAAAGAATCCGGCGGCCGACCCTGTGCAGATCAGCGTTTCTACGAATTGCCGATGACTGAATACCGTAAGACCATGGAAGAAATCCCGACGCGCAAGCGCTCGAATTACCGTAAGCGCTACGCCCTGCTCGATGAAGTCGATGCGGCCATTGCGGTCAATATCCAGTCGCTGCTGAAATGAGGGATACTATGAGTTCACTGGCAATTTTGATCTTGACTTGCAATGAAGAGGACAATATCGTCTCAGTAGTAGAGAATGCCAAGCAATGCACGGATGAGTCATCATCATCGATTCCGGCAGCACGGATAAGACAGTCGAACTGGCACAGGCACATGGTGCCAAAGTCGCGTTCCGTGCTTGGACGAATGATTTTGCCGCACAGCGCAATTTTTGCCCTGGAGCAGACGCAGGCGGATTGGGTCCTTTATCTCGATGCCGATGAGCGTCTTAATGGGAAATTGATTGATGAGGTCAAGAATGTTTTGGATTCTGATGGTATGGATGCTCAGTATGCAATTACAAGGAAATCCGTGGCTTTTGGTGTAACGTTCAGCTATGGTGTCCTTTATCCAGATTGTGTTTTGCGTATGTTTCCCCGCAGAGAAGTTTCTTGGGTCAATAAAGTCCATGAACATCCGACGTGCAAACTTCCTAAAAAGCGCTTATCTGGCTATATTGAACATTATACTTATCGCGACTGGCATGAATGGGAAGAAAAGCTCTGCCTTTATACGACTATTTGGGCAGAAGATGCCTATAAGCGAGGCAAGCGAATCTCCATGCCGGGAATATTTTTTCACAGCGTCGGCGGATTCTTAAAGATGTTTATGGTTCGCAGAGGCTTCCTTGATGGAGGCCTAGGAATCTATCTGTGTTGTACCCACTTTTTCTATACGATGCTCAAATACTTGAAACTTCAGGAATTACAGCGGAAAGGAGATTGACGGATGAGAGTTGCTATTCTGGAATCCATTGTCATGCCGGCTGGCCACGAAGTGGAATTTGACCGCATTCTTGTCGAAGAACTCCGGAAACAGGGACATGATCCTGTTTTCTTTGTGCCGGAGTACTTTCCGTTTAAATTAGACTATCATTGTGATGTGGAATACCTTGAGGGCGGCGAAGTCGTTACTTATGCTGGTGCGGGCAAGCTCAAGAAAAATTTCCTGTCCCTGCTGAGAGAGCATCGTCGCGTTGCATGGTTTAATTCTGCTTATCACAAGGCTTGCGCACATCACTGTGATGCAATCATTATCTACAGGGACATGGCGGTATATCCGGACTATTTTGCGCAGCGGCCTAAAGGATTCGCCGGTTCCAGTATATATGGTTTTTCATGGCATTAATCCGCATGAACAGCCTAAATTTGAGAAGCAGGCACATCAAGTGGAGGCATATCGAAATATTCATCTTAAAGTCATTACCTTGCGGGATGATTTCAAGGACAGTGGCCTTCATAATATTGACTTGATTCCGCCGCCTGTTTTTAAACCGTGGGAACTGCCGGTGAATAAGCAACTTTCTTTTAAGCCCCCAATCAAGATAGGTTTCTTTGGCCAGTTTCGCAAGGAGAAAAATCTTGGTTTTTTCCTCGAAGCTTTTACCAAGGCCCGATTTTCTGTCCCCGTTGAATTGATTGTACAAGGTGCAACGGCCAAACCAGAGGATGGGGAACTGTTCGAGCAGTTTGCGCGAGATTATCAAGGATACAAGAACATTACTTTTTGGCACAAGAATCTCATTGGACTGGAGTGGCAGAAAGCGCTCTTGGGGTTGATGCATCATGATGCCTTATGCTGCTGAGCGTTATCGGTATCACTGGGGAGCCATGTTGTTTACGGCAATTGGCTTTTATAAGCCGGTATTGATTTCTCCAGAACTTAATCCAGAAGTTTTGGAGAACTATACGATTGGTCAAGCCATCCAATTGACATCCGTTGGAGATTTTGCCCAACAATTAGAAACATTCATTGATGATTTAACAAATAATACTATTACCTATCAACATGGGTTGGATTTGGCAAATGCTGCGTACAGTCAAGAACGACTGATTCAAAATCTTTTGATGTTCTGATGTAGTAATTTGTGCAGATATACGGAGAAACTATCATGACAAATGCAAAAAATGGAGAATATCACAATATCTTAGTGAACGCTTTGGTCAATCTTGGCGATGTCGTCTTGACGAGCAGTGCGATTGCATTATTAAAAAAAGCGTATCCGCAAGCCAGGATTACGATGCTGGCCAGACCTGTCGTCCGTCAGGCTGTAGAAAACAACCCTGTCATTGATGAAGTTATTATATTTGATTACAAGGCAAAACAGAATTCGCTCCATAAGATGCTGGACATGGTCAAAACCATCAAGTCACATCATTTTGATCTCAGCATCTCATTTGACCGGAAGTTACGGCCTGCTTTATTGTGCTGGCTGGCTGGGATCCCCGTGCGCATTGGCCCGGATCGTGTCTTTGATGATAAAACGAGTCATGTAACGTGGTTGTATACGAAAACGATACATATCAAACACAATTTAGAAACCAATCTTCAAGCGGAGACTTATCAGGAAATCGTGCGAGGATTTACGGGGCAGAAAGATCATGAACGTCCGGTATTTGCACGTATTATGCCTGAAAATGAAAAGAAAGCGAAGAACTTATTTGCTACCTTGCCGCTCAATGAAAAGCGCATTGCCTTGTGTGTGAAGGGAACCTTTCCCTTAAAGACCTGGCCTAAAGAATATTTTAGCAAGGTAGTTGATGGATTAAGTAAAAAATATAATGGCGAGTTTCTTTATCGTTGGCGCGCTGGGGACAGGGCTTATGCAGATGAAGTTATCGCGGATATGCACGTTCCAGTAGCAAATTTCTGCGGTCAGACCAATCTGGTAGACTTAGCAGCAGTCCTCAAACAAGCGGATCTTTTCGTAACTGTCGATACTGGTGCAACACACATTGCAGCGACTACAGGGGTACCCATGGTTACGATGTACGGATGTACGAGTCCGAAACGCTGGCATCCAATCAATGATAATGCCCGTGTACTTACGACGAATGAATCTTGCTGTCCATGCAAATGTCGTGCGGATGAATGCCCTAGTAACCCAAAACCGCATTGCTTATGGCATGTGACGCCTGATATGGTGTTGGATCAATGTTATAATTTGTTAAAAAAATAATAAATTATATGGAGAGGATGGGCCAGTGAGAAAGAAAATATTTGTGACTAGGCAGGGAGGCATAGGAGACGTTATCTTAGCAACGCCAATCTTAGCTGCATTAAAGCGGCTATATCCAGATAGCTATATAACTTTATTAATCTTTCCTAATGCCGTTGATGTAGTAAAAGGATTACCTTTTATTGATGAAGTGTTCGTTTATGATAAAAGAAAAAGTTGGTTTTTTTGTCTCTATGGAGAAAAAATGAGAAGATATGATATTGCTCTATATCTAGATCTTGCATATCGGCCTGCTATGGTTGGTGCTTTAGCTCGAGTACCCATCCGTATAGGTGTTGAACATAAACGTAAATTTTGGCTTAATCATAAAATAAAATGGCAAGAATATATGGATCATACATATGAGCCATATGTATTAGGTGATATAGTAAAAGAAGGATTAGGTATTCACATACCGCATGAGAATTTAAACAAACTTTATATAGCTCCTGCTAATGAATCAGACTGTTTCGATTTAAGTTTAGTTTTATCGCAAGCTGCAATAAATTTAAATGATAAATATATTGTATCATCGCCAATTACGGCATTTTATTTAAAAAATTGGCCTTTAGAGCGTTGGAACGAATTGTACTGTCGTATATATAAGAATTATGGGATAAAAAGTGTCGTTTTTGGTGGAGGACATTTGGAATATAATTGGAATAAAGAAGCAGTTGTTAATCTATGGGGAAAGTTAAATTTACGTCAAGTCGGTGAACTTATCAAAAATGCATGTTTATTGGTAAATTCTTGCAGTATGCCGATTCATATGGCGGCTGCCATGAAGACAGCAAGTGTAGTTTTATACGGTTATACTGATCCAAGACATTGGGCTCCTCGTGAAAACTGCGAAATTGTATCATTGAATCTTCCATGTAGTCCATGTGATGGATATCATGGATCTACTTGCACCGCTCCCGATTGTATGCTGCATATGAGTGTGGACATGGTATATATGCTTGCAAAAAATGCTTGATAAAGATTGAATGTTAAATAATGGTTAGACTTATATAGAATTTAATCTGAAGAATAAGATGCAATTAAATGTATACAAAAAGTTCTTAGCGTTATATTTACATGGAGGATAAAATACATTTATGGATAAGATATCAGTAATTATGCCTGCATATAATGCAGAAAAGACAATAGATGCATCTATTCGTTCAGTTTATAATCAAAAATATAAAAATTGGGAACTAATTGTCATCGATGATGGTTCAATAGATTCTACTAAAGAAAAAGTTTTTATATGGATGAATAAAGATCAGAGAATTAAATATGTTTATCAAAATAATAAAGGTGTCTCAGAAGCTAGAAATACAGGTATAGATAGAGCAATTGGAACCTACATTTCTTTTTTAGATGCAGATGATCTTTGGGTACCAGAAACTTTGCATACTTTATATACATATATGGAAAAACATTCAAATGTTAATTTTGTATATGGGAAAACGAAAGAGATTTTTTTAGATGGACATACTGATTTAGTAGGACCATCCGCACATGATGGATATTTAGAAGATTTTATACATACCAATAATGAATTGAGACTTACATATCATATTAGTGCGGTTTTAATTAAATCGAAGTTAATTCAAGAAAATAATATTCGTTTTGAACCTGGGATAAAGGTGTCAGAAGATACAGGCTTTTTCATGGAGGTTATGTGTATAACAAAAGCATACGGAATCAATGAGGTCATTTCACAATATATTAGGCGGGATAATTCTGCTACAGGAATGAAGATATGGAAGCCTGAAGATTGGGAAGGTCAAGTAAATATTTATTTGCGCATTGAATCGTTTGTAAAAACACATAGGCCTAAGGCAATGGCGGCGTTTAAAGCAATGCGGAGTTTTATG
>ENA-OQBJ01000487-OQBJ01000487.1-human-gut-metagenome-genome-assembly--contig:-NODE-487-length-20708-cov-1.832613_pt1 | contig 20708 bp, 17 predicted proteins | sample MGYA00242743_ERZ504545 | MGnify/ENA primary metagenome ERZ504545 (study PRJEB26092, sample SAMD00036252) | human gut metagenome | host: Homo sapiens | study: EMG produced TPA metagenomics assembly of...
GTTTCTTGAAAGCTTCCAATTCTGCCGGATCATCACTTTCTATCCAGCATGCTTTATACAGACTGATAGGTTCCCAACGGCACTTAGCATTGTATTCATTCTCCAGACGATACTGAATAACTTCAAACTGCAACTGACCTACTGTTCCGATAATCTTTCGACCATTAAACTGATTGACAAACAACTGAGCAACACCTTCGTCCATCAGCTGATCGATACCCTTATTCAACTGCTTGGTTTTCATCGGGTCAGCATTTTCTATATACTTGAACATTTCAGGAGAGAAGCTGGGCAAGCCTTTAAAATGAAGCACTTCTCCTTCGGTCAATGTATCTCCGATCTTAAATGTTCCGTTATCAGGTAATCCAATAATATCACCAGCCAAGCCTCATCGACCGTAGTCTTACGCTGTGCCATAAACTGAGTAGGCGAAGAAAAACGCATCGTCTTGTTATGGCGTACATGTAAATAAGGCGTATTACGAGTAAACTTACCCGAACAAACCTTACAGAAAGCAACACATGAACGATGGTTCGGGTCAATATTTGCCGTAATCTTAAAGACAAAACCTGTAAACTTTGGCTCATCTGGCATTACAGCACGCTCTTCTGCTTGTACTGGACGAGGACTAGGTGCAATTTCGACGAAACAATCCAACAATTCCTGCACACCGAAGTTATTTAATGCAGAACCGAAAAATACAGGTGCCAATTCGCCTTTCAGGTATTCGTCTACATTGAAAACCGGATATACTCCGTCAATCAGTTCCAGCTCACCACGCAATTTATCAGCAAGTGGTGTACCAATATGATTATCCAGGTCTTCTGTATGGATATCAACTTCTACTTTTTCAGTCACTACCTGCTTGGAAGGCTGAAACAAATTCAACTTCTGTTCGTAGATGTTATATACCCCCTTAAAACGAGGACCGCTTTCAATAGGCCATGTCAGAGGACGAACATTGATAACCAGTTCTTCTTCCAGTTCATCCAACAAGTCGAACGGATCTTTTGCTTCACGGTCCATCTTGTTGACGAAAATAATAACAGGAGTGTTACGCATACGACATACTTCCATCAGCTTACGTGTCTGCGTTTCCACACCCTTTGCACCATCCACAACAATAATAACACTATCTACAGCAGTAAGTGTACGGTAAGTATCTTCCGCAAAGTCCTGGTGTCCCGGAGTATCTAGAATGTTGATTTTATAGTCGTGATAATCAAACTCCATCACAGAAGTTGTTACAGATATACCACGTTGCTTTTCGATGTCCATCCAGTCGGATGTCGCAGTTTTCTTAATCTTATTCGACTTAACAGCTCCAGCCACCTGAATCTGTCCACCGAAAAGCAATAACTTTTCAGTCAACGAAGTCTTACCGGCATCCGGATGCGCAATAATCGCAAATGTACGTCTTCTTTCTATTTCAGCGTTCATTCTTATTTATCTATTTACCTTTTTATTTATCTTGATAACAGTTTATCGATACATTCTTTCAGGCTGTCTACCCAATAAGGAATTTCTATACCATACGTTCCTTAATTTTCGTTTTATCGAGTACGGAATAATGAGGACGGTTCGCCTTTGTAGGATATTCTTCCGTATGAAGAGGTCTAAGTTTACAAGTTCCAATACCAGCCAGATGATGAATCATCTGAGTAAAATCGTACCACGAACAAACTCCTTCATTACTATAATGATATATACCTGGAACAATACCTTTATTGATAGCTGCAAAAATAGCAACAGCCAGATCACGCGCATAAGTAGGAGTTCCAATCTGATCGAATATTACTCCTAATGCTTCTTTTTCCTTACCCAAACGAATCATAGTCTTCACGAAGTTATTTCCGAAAGTAGAATATAACCACGCAGTACGGATAATCATCGTATTGGAACAATATTTCATAGCCTCCTGTTCACCGGCAAGTTTAGTCGTTCCATAAACAGAGTCAGGACAAGTAGCCTGTTCTTCCTTATAAGGAATATGCGCAGTCCCATCGAAAACATAATCGGTAGAAACCTGTACCAGATATCCTCCACGGCTTTGAATAGCCTTTGCCAAATATCCCGGAGCAAAATGATTCAGCTTGTCACAAAGTTCTCTATCATCTTCCGCTTTATCAACAGCAGTATATGCTGCGCAATTCACAATAATATCTATTTGATGATCAGTTACGAAATTCATCACAGCCTGCTCATCACATATATCCAGTTCAGCAACATCTGTAAAAAAAGTATGTATACTCTTTATTAACTTCTGCAAGCAAACGCATTTCATTACCCAATTGTCCGTTTGCTCCTGTAATCAAAATATTCTTCATCTCACTATTTGATTTATTCCAGATCCAGTTCTCCCTGTTTATCCTTTATATAAATATCCGGCAAGCATAGCCAGTAAATCTCCTATTACTTTCAATGCTTTCTGTGTGCCTTCGGTAATTTCCTTTTTCTGAAGCTTCAACATCAGGACACCATACATGGCATCAAAACAAGTTTCAAGTTCAGGCACATCTTTATCGGCTCCTTTTGAGCGTAATTCCACAATAAAAGGCAAGGCTTTATAATAGCTGCGCTATAATACGGAAATTTAGGAGAAGCCAGCAAACGCAAATGCAAATCAGTCAACCAGACGATTATATTTTTATTAATCTGGATATGCCTTTTTCCATCACACCCTCATCATGCATCATATTAATAAGATCGGCATACCATTGTATCAATGCTTTTTTCTGCTCTTCAGACAATGAAGGATAAGGCTCTACAATATTTTTTTTAATCCGCTCTATATCAAAACCGTTAGCACGAATCAAATCTTCCACCTGTCACATATACGCAGGTATTCGGCAATATTCTGTTGTTTTAATTGTTGAGAAATATACATATCAAGATAAAGATTTTCCTGCAATAGCCAATACGATACCAATAATCGAAGCAATTATCACTACCACGCCGATAATACGATTCAAGATCCAAATACCTCGTACATTAAAGCGTGTACGTACCTTATTTACAAAATAGGTAATGCCAAACCACCATGTCAAGGCTCCTATGATAATAGCGAGATATCCCACCAATGAAATCCCAACGGACTACCCGGCATTACAAACGAAAAGCGGGCAAACAAACCAATAAAAAAGAAAGATTATCAATGGGTTGGAGAATGTAACAAAAAAAAGCAGTAATAAAATTATGAAGATAAGTACCACGATTGGCAGAAGTGGGGCGAAGAGATTTTACCGGATTACTGCGAAAAGTATATATACCGAAAGCCAGCAACATTATACTACCAACAATCTGAAGAAAAATCTGGTGTTTAAGAATCAGTTCATCCATAAAGCTCATGCCGTACCCTGTTATCAAGGCGTAACATATATCGCTTAAGGCAGCTCCCAAACCTGTTACAAAACCAAACCAGCGTCCCTTGTTCAGTGTCCGCTGAATACAAAGTACGCCCACAGGTCCAAGAGGAGCTGAAACCACTACCCCAACAATAAACCCTTTCACCAATAAATCCAGTATAGTAACCTGTTCTATCCAATTCATAGTGCAAAGATGCTACTTTTTTTATAAAGTACCTATATTTCGTTTCGTTTTTCTTTCGTACAAAAAGGAGTTTATGTAACTTTGCACTGCATTATTCCGATAATAAGATTATCATTTTAACAAACATAAACAAGTGCTATGATTCTATTTTTCAGAACACCCACTAACAGTGTAATTGCTACCGAATGTAGTAAAGAACTGAACTCTGAAGACATCAAGAAATTATGTTGGCTGTACAGCGACGCTACTGTAGAAGTGGAAGAAAACCTTAAAGGCTGGTTCATCGGTCCACGACGTGAAATGATTACTCCGTGGAGTACAAATGCCGTCGAAATTACTCAAACATGGGTCTGGAAGGCATCCGCCGTATCGAGGAATATTTCCGGTAAAGATGAAAACGCAGATCATGACCCGATGCTGCAACGTATGTATCACGGGCTGGATCAAAAAAATATTCGATGTAAACATTAAGCCTCAGCCAATCGTTTACATTGAGAACCTAGAAGAATATAACGAACAGGAAGGTCTTGCACTTTCACGTGAAGAAATGGACTATCTGCTGAAAGTAGAAAAAGACTGGGTAGAAAACTGACAGACTCTGAAGTTTTCGGATTTGCACAAATCAACTCAGAACACTGCCGCCACAAAATTTTCGGTGGTACGTTCATCATCGACGGACAGGAAGTGGAATCATCACTTTTCCAGATGATCAAAAAACCACTCAAGAAAATCCTAACAAAATCATTTCTGCCTACAAAGATAATGTGGCATTTGCTGAAGGTCCGGTAGTAGAACAATTTGCTCCAAAGGATCACTCAACTTCCGATTATTTCATCATCAAAGATATAAAAACAGTTATCTCTCTGAAAGCAGAGACACACAACTTCCCGACAACCGTAGAACCATTTAATGGTGCTTCTACAGGTACAGGAGGAGAAATCCGTGACCGTATGGGCGGTGGTAAAGGTTCATGGCCTATTGCGGGAACTGCTGTTTATATGACTTCATACCCACGTACAGACGAAGGTCGTGAATGGGAAAATATCCTTCCTGTACGCAAATGGCTGTATCAGACTCCTGAACAAATCCTGATTAAAGCGTCGAATGGTGCTTCTGACTTCGGTAACAAATTTGGTCAGCCACTTATTTGTGGTTCTGTAACATTACTTTCGAACACCAGGAAAAACAAAGAAAAAATATGCTTAGATAAAGTAATCATGCTTGCCGGAGGTGTTGGATACGGTACACAACGCGACTGCTTGAAGGGTTCTCCCGAAGCTGGTAATAAAGTAGTTGTGATGGGTGGTGATAACTACCGCATCGGTTTAGGTGGTGGTTCTGTATCATCTGTAGAAACAGGACGTTATTCTTCAGGTATCGAGTTGAACGCTGTACAGCGTGCCAATGCAGAAATGCAGAAACGTGCTTATAACGTAGTACGCGCATTGTGTGAAGAAGATGAAAATCCGATTGTTTCTATCCACGACCACGGATCGGCCGGACACGTTAACTGTTTGTCTGAGTTAGTAGAAGATTGTGGTGGTCTGATTCACATGGACAAGCTTCCTATCGGCGACGAAACATTGTCTGCAAAAGAAATTATTGCCAACGAATCTCAAGAACGTATGGGATTGCTGATTGATGAAAAAGCAATCGAACATGTACAGAAGATTGCCGACCGCGAACGTTCTCCTATGTACGTTGTTGGAGAAACAACAGGCGATCACCGTTTTGCATTCGAACAAGCTGATGGCGTACGTCCGTTCGACTTGGCAGTAGACCAGATGTTTGGTTCTTCTCCTAAAACATACATGGTAGACAAGACTGTAGAACGTCATTATGAAAATGTATCATACGATACTGCAAAATTAAATGAATATATCCGTCAGGTACTGCAATTGGAAGCAGTAGCTTGTAAAGACTGGTTAACCAACAAGGTAGACCGTTCAGTTACAGGTAAGATTGCACGCCAGCAGTGCCAGGGTGAACTCCAGTTGCCGTTGAGCGACTGTGGTGTTGTAGCTCTTGATTATCGTGGAGAAAAGGGTATTGCAACAGCATTAGGTCATGCACCTCAGGCTGCATTGGCAAATCCTGCTGCAGGTTCTGTACTTGCTGTTTCAGAAGCTCTGACCAATATTGTATGGGCTCCTATGGCAGAAGGACTCGACAGTATTTCTTTATCAGCCAACTGGATGTGGCCTTGCCGCTCACAGGAAGGTGAAGATGCACGTTTGTATACAGCAGTAAAAGCTCTGTCTGATTTCTGCTGCGCATTACAAATCAATGTGCCTACTGGTAAAGACTCTTTGTCAATGACTCAGAAATATCCGAACGGAGAAAAAATCATCAGCCCGGGAACTGTTATAGTTTCTGCAGGAGGAGAAGTTTCGGATGTCAAGAAGGTTGTTTCTCCAGTTATGGTCAACAAAGACAAGTCAACTTTCTACCACATCGACTTCAGTTTTGACGAACTTCGTTTAGGTGGTTCTGCATTCGCTCAGTCACTGAATAAAGTTGGTGACGACGTACCAACCGTACAGAATCCGGAATACTTCCGCGATGCCTTCCTTGCTATTCAAGAACTGGTAGACAAACAACTGATTCTTGCCGGACACGATATTTCAGCCGGAGGTATGATTACTACTTTACTTGAAATGTGTTTCGCTAACACAGAAGGTGGTATGGAAATCAACCTCGACAAAATTAAGTGCGATGATATCGTCAAGATTTTGTTTGCTGAAAACCCAGGTGTTATCATTCAGGTAGCAGACAAACACAAATCTGAAGTAAAGAAGATTCTGGACGAAGCCGGTGTAGGTTATGTCAAGATTGGTGTTCCTACAGAAGAACGTCATATCTTAGTAACTAAACACGATGCAACTTATCAGTTCGGCATTGATTATCTGCGCGATGTATGGTATTCTACTTCATATCTGCTCGACCGCAAACAGAGTATGAACGGATGTGCCAAGAAACGTTTCGAAAACTATAAGCAACAACCTTTGGAAGTTGTATTCGATAAATCATTCACTGGTAAATTATCACAGTTCGGCCTTGATCCCGACCGTCGTACACCAAGTGGAATCAAAGCTGCCATTATCCGTGAAAAAGGAACCAACGGTGAACGCGAAATGGCATACATGCTCTACTTGGCTGGATTCGATGTGAAAGATGTTACCATGACTGACCTGGTAAGCGGACGAGAAACTTTGGAAGACATCAACATGGTAGTTTACTGTGGTGGTTTCTCCAACTCAGACGTATTAGGATCTGCAAAAGGTTGGGCGGGAAGCTTCTTGTTTAATCCGAAAGCTAAAGCAGCCCTCGACAATTTCTACGCTCGTGAAGATACACTGTCACTGGGTGTTTGCAACGGTTGCCAGTTGATGATGGAACTTGGTCTGATTACTCCGGAAGACAAGAAAAAAGGCAAGATGCTGCACAACGACTCTCACAAATTCGAATCAGCATTCTTGGGTGTAACAGTACCGATGAACCGCAGTGTAATGTTCGGATCTTTGAGTGGTTCAAAACTGGGTATCTGGGTAGCTCATGGAGAAGGTAAGTTCTCATTGCCTTATCCGGAAGATCACTACAACGTGGTATTGAAATATTCATATGACGAATATCCAGGTAATCCGAACGGCTCAGACTACAGCGTAGCTGGTATCGCTTCTCAGGATGGACGTCATCTGGCAATGATGCCACACTTGGAACGTGCATGCTTCCCATGGGAAAACGCTTATTATCCATTAGACCGTAAAGACAACGACCAGATCACTCCGTGGATGGAAGCCTTTGTCAATGCACGCAAATGGGTAGAAGCTCATAAGAAATAAAAATATCACTTGATTTATAAAAAGGTGCTGTTCTTTTACCAGAAGAAACAGCACCTTTTATTTTTCTTCGTTTTGTTTTGAGAAATCAGCCTTTTTCCCGACATTTGCATAATTTCATTCTCGGAACAAAACAAATAATAATGAAACGAACGACTCTAATTATAACGTGCTTATTACTATCGTTTTTCCTTCCGCTACAAGCCCAGATTTTTGAATATATCGATATGGATAATGGACTCAGCAGCCGAAGAGTTTTATCTATCCAGCAAGATAAACAAAATTATATATGGATTCTTACTCACAAAGGTCTTGACCGGTATAATGGAAAGCAATTCAAGCACTACCAACTCCACCGATGCAACAATCCTCTCAGCTTCTATCCCAATCTGAATTTTCTTTATACAGATAAAGACAGTACTATTTGGGAAGTCGGCAAAGATGGATTCGTTTTTCGTTACGACGAACAAAGAGATTCCTTCCAGCTAGCGTTCGACTTACGGGCAACATTTCCCGCACTGAAAAAAGCTCCTATATCCAGTGTTTACATGGATTCAGAAGCAAATATTTGGTTTTGCACAAACCAAAGCCAATACATATATAATTATCATCAAAGCAAAAATTATCAGTTGTCACCTGTTATTTCAGATAAAATTATCTGCATAACTCAGGCTGAGAAAAACAAATATTATCTCGCATCCGAACATTTGTTATACGAAGTACAACTGAAAGGAGAACAACTCACTGAAATAAAGAAGATACAACTTCCCAATGTTCATCTGATAGACCACATATATTACCATAACCCGACCAAGCAATTGATAATAAATACGTTGCTAGACAAATTGTTATATACGATATCAAGGAAAAACAACTGGAAAGCATAGGCAACTCCATGAAAGACATCGGAGTAAACAAGATTATTCCAAGCAAGAAAGAGAAAGATGTCCTCCTCATTGCAACAGACGGTGACGGAGTATATAAACTGAACTTGAAACAATTAACGTTAAATCACTTTCTGAAAGAAGATACCCGTAAGCCTAATAAGATGAACGGAAGTATCATCAAAGATATTTATATGGATAGTGCCAACCGAATCTGGAATGTTATCTATCCAACAGGTATCACCATATACACCGAAAAATATCCTGCTTACGAATGGTTCATGCACTCAGCCAATTACACTAATTCGCTGGCAAACAACTGTATAAACGGAGTTATGGAAGATTCGGAAGGTGATTCCTGGTATGCAACGAGCAACGGTAATGTTATTTTGATGTAAGTGAAAACAAATGGATAAACTTCTCACCATCACATTCACCAAATGGAGAACGAAGTGAGAATCACATATTTACGTCACTATGCGAAAGCAGTCCTGGTATCATCCTGGCAGGAGGATACATGTCCAGCATTTATAAAATAGACAAAAGAACAAAAGAAGTAACCCTTTTTTCCAGCAACAAAAACATCCGGCAAGGAGAAGGGCCAGATAAGTATATCCGCAGCATTTACCGCGACAATGAAAGACTTATCTGGATTGGAGGATTTTACCGACTAAAATCATATAGCCTGACGACAAAGGAGGTTTGTGAATACAACATTGGTTATCCTATTACATGTATTACTCAAAAGATGAGCATTCTTTATGGATAGGAACAATCAATGGAGTCTTTGTATTCGATAAATTAAAAAAACAAGCCATACCTCTGGATACGGAATTTGATATTCAATGTATCAACATGATATACAATGATCCGTCAGGAAACTATACATATTTCGGTACGTACGGTGACGGATTATTTATTTTCGAAAAGAAGACAAGAAAAGTAACCCGATATTACGACGAAAACTGTGGACTAATCAGTAACAACATATACAGTATCGTACCAGACAGAAACGGAGATCTTTATCTTGGAACAGAAAATGGACTGTCCTTTTTCGACATAAAGGCCAACAAGTTTATCAACTGGACCAAAGAACAAGGATTGCTGGCTGCCAGCTTTAATCCTAACGCGGCCATACATTCGCGCGACGGTTACATGATATTCGGAAGCAATGAAGGAGTCATCGTATTACCCGATAGTATTCAGCTTCCGGAAACATTTTCCAGCCACATGATATTCTCTGATCTGAGTATCATGTATCGTACCGTACATCCGGGAGAAAAAAATTCCCCCTTACTCAGGCGTTGGACAAAACTTCATGCATTGAGCTGGACTACGATCAGAATACATTTTCGATGAACGTATCGTCTATCAACTTCGACAATCCTTCCAACATCATGTACAGCTGGAAGCTGGAAGGATTTTATGATCGCTGGTCACCACCTTCAAGCGATAACCTGATAAGATATACCAACCTGTCACCGGGAAATTATACATTACGCGTGCGTGCTATACTGATGGACAACCATCAGATTCTGGAGGAACGTGAAATACAAATTTTAATCGGACGCCCTATCTGGATGACATTCTGGGCATTCCTATTGTACGCCCTGATTATTATCGGAATTAGCTATGCTATTATCCGTTACCAGATGATACGCCGCGACAAGCAGATTTCACAAGCCAAAATCAACTTTTTCATGCAAACGGCACACGACATACGTACGCCGCTGACGTTGATAAAAGCACCGTTAGGAGAAATCCTGAAGAATGAACAACTTACAGAACAAGGTACAACCAACCTGAACCTTGCCATACAAAGCACGGATAATCTTTCGGAGCTGGCAAACAACCTGATGGACTTTCAGAAGGAAGAATTATATAGCTCCAAGATATCAGTAGTACGCTATGAACTGAATCAATATATACAAAATTATATGCAACAGTTCAAAGCATATGCAGAAACAAAAAGGAATAGACTTCCAGTATAAAAGTAGCTTTACCAGTCTGGAAGTCTGGATAGACCAGAACAAGATAGATTCCATTTTGCAAAATCTGCTGAGCAACGCATTAAGATATACACCAAAAGGAGGAAGTGTCACCATAGAAACAGACCATAATAAGAACCGGTGGATATTGACTATAAAAGATACCGGAATAAGGAATTCCTAAAGAAGACCAGAAAAAATTATTCAAAATTCTTATTCAGGGGAAAAAATGCAACCAATCAGCTTATCACCGGATCTGGAGTTGGCATGCTACTTACTTACAGACTTATCAAAAACCATGAAGGAAAAATAAGTTTCAGCAGTACAGAAAATGTAGGAACAACATTCCAGTTAAGCTTCCCGATTCAGAGCGAACATTATCAATACAGAAATGAAGGTGTTGATCAGAATCTCAGAACCGTTTTGTTGCAAGATGGTATAGTTGCCCCTATGCCCGAAGCAGAACAGACACAAATTACGGCTCATCCTGACAGTCCTCGAATCATGATAGTAGAAGATAATGCCAGCCTTCGTTTATTCCTGATGAAAAGCTTGTCGGATATCTATCAGGTAGATGGAGCGAGAACGGTCAAGAGGCAATAGACAAGATAAAAGTTCAGCAACCCGACTTGATTATATCGGATGTTATGATGTCGGTTATGGACGGGGAAACGATGTGCCGTACACTGAAGTCGGATATCGAAACCAGCCACATACCTATCATCCTGCTGACAGCTTTAGGCGACAAGAAAGATATTCTCCGCGGACTGGAAACAAAGGCTGATATGTACATTACCAAGCCTTTCGACCTGATGGTGCTGAGAGCCAATATCAGCAACATATTGGAGAACAGGGAAATCATACGCAAGAAACTTCAGCAAGCGTCGGTCAATATCGAGTCTAAAACAGAAGATATACCGATGCCGACCAACCTGGACAACGAATTCATGCAAAAGGTTACCGTACTGGTAAAAGAAAATTTAGGCAAAGACCTTACGGTAGATACCCTTTGTGCTGGAATGAATATGAGTCGTACCAGTTTCTATAACAAGATAAAAGCACTTACAGGAATGGCTCCAAATGATTTTATAAGAAATATACGTATGCAAGAGGCAGCTGCTCTTCTCAAAAGCCAGCGGTATACTGTAGCCGAAGTAGCCGACATGATGGGATTTGCAGATCCTAAATATTTTACCGATACGTTCAAGAAATTTTATGGCGTACCACCTAGCATATACAAGAAAAATGAAGAATAAACAATAAGTATAAGACAATGAATTTTTACATCAAATCGTTTCTGATTTTTACCCGTATCGGAGCATTTACCATAGGAGCGGATATGCCATGGTTCCTTTGATAGAGAACGAACTGGTAGACAAACGAAAATGGATATCAAGAGAAGATTTTCTCGACCTGATGGCATTGGCACAGACCGTACCGGGTATTTTTGCTGTCAATATAGCTATTTTCATCGGATACAAACTGAAAAAGTTCTGGGGGGCTTTCTGGATGGCACTGGGAACGATCCTTCCTTCTTTTATCATCATGCTTGCCATTGCACTGTTTTTCCAGCAGTTCAAGCATATTCCGGCAGTAGAAAATATCTTTAAAGGCATCCGTCCCGCAGTTGTAGCACTCATTGCTGCTCCAACATTTAAAATGGCCAAATCGGCAAAGATCAGCCGGTATAATATCTGGATTCCCTGTGTTTCTGCCCTGCTGATCTGGCTGCTCGATTTCTCTCCTATCTACGTTATCATACTAAGTGGACTAGGAGGATATCTGTACGGACGATACAAGAATAAACAAAACCAACAGAAGTAAAATAAACAGCTATGATATTTTTACAATTATTCTATACATTTTTCAAGATAGGGCTCTTCGGATTCGGAGGCGGATATGCCATGATTTCGATGATCCAAGGCGAGGTAGTGACACGCCACGAATGGCTCAGTTCTAATGAATTTACCGACATCATAGCTATCAGCCAGATGACTCCCGGTCCGATCGGAATCAACTCCGCTACCTATGTGGGTTATTCAGCTGTTGTCAATGCTGGATATTCTCATGCAGTAGGCATCTTAGGTTCTACTATCGCCACAGTTTCTGTAGTGCTGCCGTCATTCATTCTGATGGTACTGATAAGCAAGTTTTTTCTGAAATATCAGAAACACCCGATTATTGCCTCCGTATTCGAAGGATTACGCCCGGGTGTTGTCGGATTGCTGGCTGCTGCAGCACTGGTATTGATGAACGGAGAAAACTTTGGAACATACAACTGGCAGATTCTCACAAGCATCATACTGTTTGCCGGCACATTCATAGCGTCGTATCGCTATAAAGTAAATCCGATTCTGCTGATAGTAATTTGCGGTATTATCGGTTATGTAACTTTCGGATATATTCTCACCCCTCAATAACACAATCAGAAATTGCTGAAATTAATAAAAAACATCAGCATGTTTTCCTAAAAACATGCTGATGTTTTTTATTTTTTCGTACAAACTTTTCATATGATTTCAGCTTCTTTTAAGACATCCGGATGCAGTAACCCGATACCTCCCTCACAATTCACAGACAAGCTGAGAAGAAGCAAACAAGGCTTCGAATGAACAATAAACTTCGGTATTCCTTTCTGTACTTAATATCAGATGATTAGCAGATTTCACTTCGAGCAAGGGCAAACATTCCTTTCTGTCCGCTCCCGGCAGTTCAAGACATAAAAAGCCATTACGGTTCATCGCATTCTGCGCCCAATGGCGGAGAATTTCATCGGAAGCCGACAAATAAATAGATTTTCCCCCCTTTACTTCTGGAGAATAAATGCCATGCATCGAATCAAAACGAATGTCTTCGTGAGGAAACAGTGTATCCATTCTGTGAGCCAGTATCAAGTCTTCGGTTACCCCACATTCCAGTCCTTTTCCTTTTTTCAGCAGCCAGAGTTTATCACCAAGCACCAGCGCCTGTTCTATATCGTGAGTAGACATTAAGATAGCCCGCTGTTCTTCCGATGCCAGGCGATGGAGCAATGTCATTATCTCAATGCGACTTACCACATCAAGAAAGGCAGTCGGCTCATCAAGCAAGATCAACGGACATTCCTGAACCAGTGCTTTGGCTATCATCACTTTCTGACGCTCTCCATCCGACAGTTCCGCTGTATATTTTGAAGCTTTTTCCGCCATGCCGACTGCTTCCAGCGCATGGTCGATGATTTCATGATCTTCTTTTCCCAAACGTCCGAAGAATCCGGTATGAGGCTGACGTCCCAAGGCAACCAGTTCACGTACGATAATCCTCCAGCCTGTGTCTTATCCGTCAGAACAATACCAATTTCCCGAGAACGCTCTTTAGGAGAATAACTGGCCAACGGCTTACCTAGTAAAGTAATATCCCCCGACAAAGGAGGCTGAACAGCAGCCAACGTACGAAGAAGTGTCGACTTTCCCGCACCGTTTGATCCAAGCAAACAAGTCAGCTCACCACGGTACAAAGCAAAATTTAAATGACTATGAACTACTTCTCCCGCTTACCATGCCGATAACCGATAGTTAAATCCTTGGCCTCTATGACAACAGACTGTACTTTCATTTTAATTAAAATACTGAATCTTACGCTGATTGATAATAACATAAATAATGACCGGAGCTCCTAGAAGAGGAGTCACGGCATTGAGTGGAATAATGCCTGCTTCTCCGGGTAAAATACAAATCAGGTTACACAACAGTGCGACAGCACTTCCCGTAAGCAACGTTACCGGCATAAGCATATTATGATTGGATGTGCCAGCATTAGCCGCGCCATATGAGGAACAGCCAATCCGATAAAGCAATCGGACCACAAAAGGCTGTAGTTACCGCAGTCAGCAATCCGGTAGCAATCAGCAGCCAATTGCGTACCCTGCGTATATTTACACCCAGATTTTCTGCATAGCGAATGCCAAGCAACAGAGCATTAAGAGGTTTTATCATCAACACAGCGATAAGCAATCCCAACAGCGTTATGATAGAAAAGCCGGGAAGCTGCTTCATCGATACGCCACCAAAGTTTCCCATTCCCCAAAGTACGAACGAGTGTACCCCTTCGGCTGTAGAAAAGAAGTTTAATAATGAGATGATGGAAGAAACTACATAACCTATCATAATACCGGCAATAAGCAACATCACCGTATTTTTAATTATGGCAGACAAAGATAAAATGATTGCCATCACCAAAGCCGCACCGGCAAATGCCCCAGCTACTACAGAAAGAAAACCTGAAAGTACAAACTCTCCGGCAATGATACTTCCTCCACCTGCCAGCAGAACAAGTGCAACTCCCAGACTTGCTCCCGAACTGATACCTAAAATAGAAGAATCGGCAAGCGGATTACTAAATACGGTTTGCAGCATCAAGCCCGACGCAGAAAGAGCCGCTCCACAAAGCAGAGCTGTGATACACTGAGGAACACGCGACTCCCATACAATAAACTGCCAGCTGTCTTTTTCTACTTCTCCGCCAAAAAGGATGTTTGCTACGGCTTTCACCGGAATATCTACCGAACCGAAAACCAGATTGGCTGCCATAAGCAGCACAATCATTACAGCAAGTACACAACCATATATATATCCTCTATTTGTCTTCATGCACACACTTTCTGAGATATCACTCCGCTAAATTAGTAAAATATCTTGGAGTATAATCTTTCAAGATATCAGGATGAAATACTTTTACCAAATCCTTGAGCAACAATTCTGGATGAAAAGGTACTTCCTCATAAAAAGAAATGCGGCTGGTATTACATCCATATACCCGACGATTGCGGAACGCATCAAAATTGGCATATGGCGCATAGTCACTCTTCAGTTCTCTATAAGTTTTATCCACCTGCTGATTGTATTTTATCAGCCAGAAATCGGCGTGCTGTCCTTTATCGAATACTGTTTCAAAAGCCAAAGAAGCAGAACCGCTTTGAGGAATATCGCAAATATATACCGTGCCCCCGCATCGGCATACAGTTTTGCCATTGTACTGTTTCCCCCCGGCACATACCATGTACCACCGGTTTTCAGTTCTGTAATGACAGTCGGTTTCGGTGTTATGTCTTTCACTTGATTCCGGAGTGAAAGATAGGCCTCCTCTACCCCAGCAAACAAAGAGTCTGCCTCAGCCTCTTTTCCAAACAGCAACCCATAAAAACGTACCCATTCGGCACGCCCCAATGCTGAAGTTTCCATATAGTCGGCACATTCAAGAATCGGTATATTCAGCTTTTCTATACGTCCGTAACCACCACTGTTTTCGTAAGGTGAAAGCAAGATACCGTCGGGATGCATGTCTATCACTTTCTCTATGTCCGGATTCATACTGCTCCCCGCATCGGTTATTTCTTTTTTCCGACAACTTCCAATATAGCAGGAACACGGATGTACTGCAAATCACATACTCCTTTTTATTTTATCCAGTGCGCCCAACTCCTGTAAAAGTCCGCAGTGCACAGACGAGAATATCAGGGAGTTTGATAAAGGAACCCGAACAATTGTACCTCCGGCAAGGATGAAGGACACGAATCCTGTTTATTGACCAACAAATATGTATGCAACGTTTTCAGTGTGTCCCAGGGATTACGCAGGGTAACCTGAGTATAATGCTGGTATTTTACAATTTGCAGATTCTCTGCATAGCGTAAATTCAGTGTATCACCTCCTTCTTGCATAAAAGAGGTCTTGCTCTTTCCGTTACAAGCGGAAAACAGCAAGACCATAAGTACTATATGGGCAGATAGTATGTATTTCTTCAGTTCATTTGCCATGATTATAATAATTTATCGGTCTACAATAAACAAAGCAATATGAGAAATAATCATTCTCACATCAGCTTCCTCAATATTAACATAGTAAAAACATAGTTCTTGCTACTCTTTCCTCGAGAGCACAAGCATGATTTCGTTTTGCAGGTCTTCTGACTTACTCCGGTTTGTTATGCCTTCCCACTTTCTCAAACAGAAGAAAGCAGTGGCCTGAAGTAGTAAACAAACCTTTACAAAGGAGCTTACAGCAGCGGGACTGTCCGGGACTTTCACCCGATTCCCTTTTCATCCGTGGCCTCGCATATACCAAATCGGAAGCCCGACGGAACAAAACTGTGACAAATATATGCAATAAGTACTTATAATGCAATAAAAGGTGAACCAAAATCCAATTTTATTTGTTTACTTTGTGTTTATATTAAAAGTTGATATCATCTATGATTACTGCAGAAAATATTTTACTAGTCGGGTCTATTTTAATCTTTACAAGTATTCTAATCAGCAAAACCGGATATCGTTTCGGTATCCCTACCCTGCTGTTATTCCTGCTGGTAGGTATGGCTTTCGGCAGTGACGGTCTCGGCATTCAGTTCAACAGTGCTTCAGACGCTCAGTTTATCGGCATGATGGCACTCAGCATCATCTTGTTCTCGGGAGGAATGGATACCCGATACGCCGATATCAAACCAGTCTTAAAACAAGGTATACTGCTCTCTACTGTGGGAGTATTGGTCACCACACTGCTTACCGGATTGTTTATTTTCTTCCTTTCGCATTACACGCATGCCAACATAGAACTTACTCTGATGGTTTCTTTGCTGCTTGCTGCAACCATGTCGTCTACAGACTCGGCTTCGGTATTCAGCTTGTTGCGCTCACAACGCATGAACCTTAAATACAATCTCCGCCCCATGCTGGAGCTGGAAAGTGGAAGTAACGACCCGATGGCATATATGCTTACCATTGTACTGATTCAGGTTATCGGCAGCGGAAGCAATTTCGACGTAACAGTCATACTGAAAGACTTATTTATACAGTTCCTGTTCGGAGGAGTCATAGGATACGCCTTCGGTAAGTTCGCTGTCTGGCTTGTCAATAAAATAGAACTTTCCAACAGTGCTCTCTACCCGATTCTTCTGCTTAGTCTGGTCTTCATCACATTTACTCTTACCGACCTGGTTAAAGGAAACGGCTATCTGGCAGTATATATCGCCGGAATGATTGTTGGAAATGCCCGACTGGCTTACCGGAAAGAAACCAATACGTTCATGAACGGACTGACATGGCTGTTCCAGATAATCATGTTCCTGACTTTGGGACTTTTGGTCAATCCTCATGAAATGCTCGATATCTCTGTAACAGCTCTGCTTATCGGCGTCTTTATGATTCTGATAGCACGCCCGGTCAGTGTATTTTTGTGCCTGCTTCCATTTAAAGGAATCACTAATAAGGCACGAGTTTTTATTTCCTGGGTAGGACTAAGAGGAGCCGTTCCTATTATTTTTGCAACTTATCCGGTAATAGCACAAATTCCCGGCTCAAACCAGTTGTTCAATATCGTATTCTTCATTACTCTGTTATCGCTTACTATACAGGGAATGACTATTTCGAAAATGGCACGCTGGCTCAAGCTTGACTTGCCTGAAGAAAAAGAAGGTAATGAATTTGGTGTAGAACTTCCAGAAGAAATTGATACCCATCTGGATGATATCACGCTTACAGAAGATATGCTCTCAACCGGAAACCGGCTAGCGACATGAATATTCCTAAAGGCACACTCGTGATGCTTATCAAACGAGGAAACGAATTTATTATTCCTAACGGACAGATAGAACTTCATGCCGGAGATAAACTGCTGGTAATGTCTGAAAAGAAATAAAAGTAAGGTTTACAGCTGTTTATTTCCATTTTATTTATTACATTTGGGAAACAACTTTAAAATCAAATCTTATGGAAACATATCTTTTTTGGTTGGTTCCCATTGCATCAATTCTGGCATTGGCTTTTGCCGGATATTTCTACAAGCAAATGATGCGGGAAAGCGAAGGCAGTCCTGAAATGCAGAAAATAGCTGCCCATGTTCGCAAAGGAGCCATGTCGTACTTAAAACAACAATACAAAGTTGTTACGCTTGTTTTTATCGGACTCGTTATTTTGTTTGCCATCATGGCATACGGATTCAATCTGCAAAATCACTGGGTTCCGATTGCTTTCCTTACAGGAGGATTCTTCTCGGGACTGTCGGGCTATCTGGGAATGAAAACTGCGACCTATGCTTCGGCACGTACTGCCAATGCTGCACGCAATTCATTGAACGGCGGGCTACGGATTGCTTTCCGAAGCGGAGCTGTAATGGGACTCGTAGTAGTCGGACTAGGGTTGTTCGACATTTCCTTCTGGTATATTCTTCTAGACAAATGTATTCCGGCAGATGCATGAATCCGACTGCTAAATTATGTGTCATCACCACTACAATGCTTACATTCGGAATGGGAGCTTCTACACAAGCCCTATTCGCCAGAGTTGGAGGAGGTATTTATACGAAAGCAGCCGATGTAGGAGCTGATTTGGTTGGCAAAGTGGAAGCCGGAATTCCCGAAGACGACCCACGCAATCCGGCAACAATAGCCGACAATGTAGGTGACAATGTCGGTGATGTAGCTGGCATGGGAGCCGACTTGTATGAATCGTATTGCGGATCAATACTTGCAACAGCTGCACTAGGAGCAGCAGCCTTCATCGGAACAGGCAATACAGAAATGCAATTTAAGGCTGTTATTGCTCCGATGTTGATAGCAGCAGTAGGAATTATCCTTTCCATTATTGGCATATTCGCTGTACGTACAAAGGAAAACGCTGGCATGAAAGAATTGCTCAAAGCGCTCTCTACCGGAACAAACCTCAGTTCTGTTCTCATCGTAATAGGTACATTCCTTATTCTTTGGATGCTAAACATAACCAATTGGGTTAATATTGCCTTTGCTGTAGTAGTAGGACTATTGGTAGGAATCATTATCGGACAGTCTACCGAATATTATACATCCCAATCGTACAGACCGACTCAAAAGCTTTCAGAAAGTGGAAAAACGGGGCCTGCTACTGTTATTATCTCCGGAATCGGGCTGGGAATGATCTCTACAACAATACCTGTCATTGCAGTTGTAGCCGGAATCATCCTTTCTTACTGGCTGGCATCGGGCTTCGATTTCACCAATATCGGTATGGGACTATACGGTATCGGTATAGCCGCTGTAGGAATGCTCTCGACATTAGGCATCACCTTAGCAACCGACGCTTATGGTCCGATAGCTGACAATGCAGGAGGAAATGCCGAAATGAGTGGATTGGGCGAAGAAGTACGTCACCGTACCGATGCACTCGACTCTTTGGGAAATACAACAGCTGCTACTGGAAAAGGATTCGCCATCGGTTCGGCTGCACTGACAGGACTTGCTTTGCTGGCTTCCTATATTGAAGAAATACGTATCGGCCTGGAACGTATCGGAACAACACTTCTCGAACTACCAGGTGGTATCAGCATAACGATCCGTGAGGCTAGTTTCACAGATTTCATGATGTATTACGACGTAACACTGATGAACCCAAAGGTATTATCAGGTATGTTTATCGGAAGCATGATGGCCTTTCTGTTTTGTGGTCTGACTATGAATGCCGTAGGACGTGCTGCTGCCAGCATGGTAGAAGAAGTTCGCCGGCAGTTCCGTGAAATAAAGGGTATACTGGAAGGTAAGGCAGAGCCAGATTACGCACGCTGTGTACAAATCTCTACCCAAGGAGCCCAGCGCGAAATGGTCTTTCCATCACTTCTGGCCATAATAGCTCCTATTGTCACCGGATTATTATTCGGAGTTCCAGGAGTAATCGGACTGCTTATCGGAGGATTGTCTTCCGGATTTGTTCTGGCTATTTTTATGGCAAACGCCGGCGGTGCATGGGATAATGCCAAGAAGTATGTAGAAGAAGGTAACTTCGGAGGTAAAGGCAGCGAAGTACATCGTGCAGCAGTAGTAGGAGATACAGTAGCGATCCATTCAAAGACACGTCAGGCCCCAGCTTGAATATTCTTATTAAATTGATGAGCATGGTAGCTATTGTCATGGCAGGACTGACTGTATCCTGGAGCTTATTCTAAAAAAGAATAATACTCACATTGATAATTTTTATCTCCAATATCCTTCACTATCTTTATTTTCTTTACTGTCAGTAATAAAAGGTAGTGAAGGATTATTTTTATAGAATCGATGTGCTTTTCTTTCATTACTTCTCAACGCATCACACATATTAGTTTCTTTTAAAACTATTTCTTTTACAAATAAAATCACCAAAAGTTTGTGAAGCAGATAAAATAAAGCTACCTTTGCGGCTTTAATTTATCAAAAATATATTTTAATGAAGAAATTTTTACTTATCGGCGCAGCGACGCTAATCGTTTCAAATTCAACTTTTGCAGGAGATTATTTAACTAATACCAATCAACATGCCGCCTTTTTACGTATGGCAGCGCGTGGTGCCTCTATTGATGTAGACGGTGTATATAGCAACCCAGCCGGACTAGCCTTTTTACAAAAAGATGGTTTTCACCTCTCACTAACTGGACAAAGTGCATATCAAACTCGTGAAATTGCTGCCACTACAG
>ENA-OQBJ01000488-OQBJ01000488.1-human-gut-metagenome-genome-assembly--contig:-NODE-488-length-20660-cov-1.812302_pt1 | contig 20660 bp, 28 predicted proteins | sample MGYA00242743_ERZ504545 | MGnify/ENA primary metagenome ERZ504545 (study PRJEB26092, sample SAMD00036252) | human gut metagenome | host: Homo sapiens | study: EMG produced TPA metagenomics assembly of...
AATTTGCACCCACAAAAATAATAGAAATGCTTAAGACTATCCTTATAACAATGTTAATAGTTGCTATCTGCATAGCACTATTATCGGTAAAGATACTCTTTCAGAAGAACGGACGTTTCCCTAACACACACGTTAGCGGCAGCAAAGCCATGAGAAAAAGAGGTATCGGATGTGTGCAATCTCAAGACAGAGAAGCACAAAAAGTGAATCCTCATGCCATAGCAGAGCGGAGGCGTCCAGAAACAGAAACAGAAAAAACAATTAATAACTAAGAGACAAAAACCATTATGAAAAGAATGAAGCATATCCTGAACGGATTTATCGCACTGGCTATGGTGCTGATGTTTACTCAATGTACTGACAACAAAGCTAACGAACAAGGAGCTTCAACTCCTGCTGTAGTAGGCGGTCCGGTAAACATGAAGATAGCTTATGTAGAGATCGACTCTCTGCTGACAAAATATCGTTATTGGAATGACTTGAACGAGATGATGATTCAGAAAGAAGAAAACATCCGTACTACACTGAACGAAAAAAGCAAAAGATCTGGATAAAGAAATGAGAGAATTCCAGCGCAAACTGGAAAATAATGGTTTTGCCAGCCGTGAACGTGCTGAACAGGAAAACTTACGCATCAGCCAAAAACAACGTGACTTGTCAGCAGTTGCAGGAAAAATTGACTAGTGAATTACAAGCAGAAAACCAGAAAATAAGCTTGCAGCTCCGCGATTCTATCAACTCATTCTTGAAAATATATAATAAGGATAAAGGATATAGCCTGATTATCAGCAACACTGGTTTCGACAACTTACTGTATGCTGATCCTGCATTCAATATTACTCAGGAAATCGTAGACGGACTGAATGCTCGCTATAACCCAGCATCAAGCAAAAAATAATTTAAACCTTGTATTATATTCAAGCCCTGTTGCTTAAAAAAGAGCAGCAGGGCTTTCTTTTTCTCAGACAAAAAACTTTTCGATATAAAATACTCTTTTTTATCAAACTTTCCCGAACAAAATAATATATGGATTTGTTATATTATAAAGGTTGGAAGAAATTTACAATGTATTAAAAAGGAGTTTTTATGGAAACGTTTGCTGACTTGATATCATCGCCCACTCCTGTTCTGGTGGATGTTTTCGCAGAATGGTGTGCGCCTTGTAAAATAATGGCTGGAATTTTAAAGAAAGTAAAAGAAACACAAGGTGACTCGCTGCGAATCATAAAAATCGACATAGATAAAAATATGAATATTGCACAACATTATGCAATATCCTCTGTGCCTACACTCATGATTTTCAAAAACGGAAAACAGTTATGGCGGCAAAGTGGAGTAATAGAAGCAAACGAACTAAATAAAATTGTTGAAATGTTTAAGTAAAGCAACATATTCATTTTCACGTAGCATAAGCTGACCTCTACCGCAAAAAGACAAAACCCACTTGTCTTTTTACGAAAAAGGTCAGCTTTTTTACTGTTTATCAGCCTTTAATCTTTTTCTTATAAACCTCGGCACGTTCTACAACTTCACGCACAAAGTTATATGTTTCTGTTCCTCTGAAATATCCATTTTTACACACAGGATCCTGATAATAGTCTTCGTTACTCTTCAATAAGATGTAATGATCAACATGATGATCCCATAGATAACGGTTCTTACCATATTTTTCCGCTAATGCCATGGCATCAGTAATGTGCCCCACTCCTGCATTATATGCAGCAAGCACAAACTTAGTCTGCTCACCTTTATCGGGAACTTTAGAGAAAATATTCTGTAGACGGGCGATATATTTCACTCCAGCTTTTATACTTTCCTCCGGATCACTTTCTTTTCCTGCAGGTATCCCCATAGCACGTGCCGTAGCTGGCATTAATTGCATCAACCCCCGAGCGCCTGCCCAAGATATGACATTCGGATCGAAATTCGATTCTGTATATGCCAGCGACGCCAGCATACGCCAGTCCCAGCCTATTTCTTTTGCATATTTCTTGAACAAATCATCGTAATGTGAAATCTTTCCATCCTTAACTGAAAGTATAGATCCATGGGTAGGACGTTTATTCAGCTCAAAATAACGCCGGGCACTTGCCTTGAATTCCGATGAATTGATATTTTCTTTATGCCACTTGTCGGCAGCTTCAGCCAGCAAAGGAGATGTTTTACGTACAGCCCATGAAGAGCGCTGGTCGAAACTGATTACCAGACCGATATCAAGATTAGGATAATACGTACGGTTTATCTTAGCAATTTCATTAGTAGCAACTGTATAATCTATTTTACCTTCTGCCACCCAAGTAATCAAATTTTCTTCCGATACGCTGTCGGTCTCTACTTTATGCACGTTGATACCTCCCCCCAGCTCACTATTCAAGTTCATCAGCCGGTCATAGTATTTTCCTGAAGTAGTATAAACCTCTTTTCCAGGTAATTGTGTTACGTCTTTCAGTGCATCTTTTCCTCTGCGCTGCACAATCACCTGATGAGTGATATTTTCTTCACCACAATAGATCAGACTGTCCTTCCATGCATTTGTGATATCAAGATTATATGCAACCAGGTCGCCTTCTCCTCTTATCAGGCAACGCACCATTCAGAAGGATTATTTACGACCTTCAACTTTAATTTGAGTCCAAGGGAACGTGCAAACTGTTGTGCTAATTCATATTGAAATCCCATCGGTTCACCACGATAGTTAAAGTATGATGTAGAGCTATTGGCTGTAAGAACAACCAACTCTCCCTCTCCATAATTTCGGGTAAATCAATTGCTGCTTCTCCATTTACAGTTCCTTTTCGTGACTGACACGAATAAAACAGCAGACTCAGGCATAGTACGCTCCAGAAGACATAGGAGAGCTTCATCGTCCCACTATTTTTTCAATATACATCTTCAATATCTCTATCGCTTTCTTATTATATCCTCCTTGAGGAATAATCAGGTCAGCATACCGTTTTGCAGGTTCGATAAATTCAAGATGCATAGGTTTCAGCACCCTCATATATCGTTCCATAACAGCCTCTGCCGTACGTCCTCGTTCTACTACATCACGCTGCATTACGCGAATCAATCGCTCATCCGGATCAGCATCGACAAATATTTTCAGGTCCATCAACTTACACAGCTCCTTATCACTCAACGCCAATATACCCTCTATAATAATCACTTTACGAGGTTCTACATGCAACGTTTCCTTCTGTCGCGTACAAGTAAGGAAATCATATATAGGCTGTTCTATCGCTTCTCCTCTGCGAAGCATAGCCACATGCTGCGACAACAACTCCCAGTCGAAAGCATTCGGATGATCGAAATTAATACTTTGACGCAGTTCCACTGGTACATGACTGCTGTCATTATAATAAGAATCCAACGGAAGCAAAGCCACTTCATCGGCCGACAGACTATCAACAATACTTTTCACTACAGTTGTTTTACCGGAGCCTGTACCTCCTGCAATTCCAATGATTATCATAAGCTAAAATCCAATAATTAGTTATATATTTGCATCTATACAAATTTACGATAAATCATAATATAAACAACTATGGTCAAGCACATTGTTTTATTTAAACTGAAAGAAAACCTGTCAACAGAAGAAAAACAGGCTGTTATAGACAAATTTAAAGCAGCAATAGAAGCTTTGCCGCCTGTCATACCAAGTATTCGGAAAATCTTTGTCGGACAAAATATCAATGCTGACGAGAAATGGGATATTTGTCTGGAAAGTGAGTTTGATACATTAGAAGATGTTAAAGCATATGCAGTTCATCCGGCACATGTAGCAGCAGCCGGCATTTTAAAGGAAGCCAAACAAGACCGTGCCTGTACAGATTATATTTTCTAGAATTTCAAGCAGATATGAAAAAGATAATCAATCCTTGGGGCGAAATAGAAGGTTACAACTGTTTTGGATGTGCTCCTCAAAATCCGTCAGGACTGCACATGGAGTTTTACGAGGATGGCGATGATATCGTAAGCTTCTGGCATCCGGACGGCAAATACCAAGGCTGGCTTAATACGCTGCACGGAGGCATTCAGGCTGTATTGCTAGACGAAATATGCGGATGGGTAATCATGCGAAAGCTTCAAACGGCCGGAGTTACTTCAAAAATGGAAACCCGCTATTTAAAACCTGTACATACTACAGATAATATGTTAACCCTGCGAGCATCTATTCGTGAACAACGGCGAAACATTGTTACGATAGATGCTTCTTTGTTCAATGAAGCAGGAGAAATATGCACTCAAGCTGTTTGTACTTATTTTACTTTCTCACGCGAGAAAGCACTACAAGATATGCACTTTCATGAATGCAAAACGGAAGGCGAATAATTGGTTCCTGATATAAATAGAATCTGAATTAAAAAAGAAGACCTCTACTATCAGCTTCATATTATGATGGATTAAGTTAAAAACAGAAAGAGGTCTTACATACAATAAAAATGGCATATGGAGCGATTATTATATATCATCTTCATATGCCATTATATTTTGTATAGACGTTTACTGAATATCCCAAGTCAGTTTTTATTCATTGCCCTTTCTGGTAGAAAGCTTTTCCAGAAAATATACCAGGAAAAAGCCCGCCAGCATTAAAACAACAGCCTCCCATATGTATTGATTAGGCAGGATATTACTTTCTATCAACGGCTTTTCCACTCCATGACTGTCTATAAATGTTTCAATAGTTTCTTTCCATGGCCATACTTTATTGAGTGACCCTAACATGAAACCTGTCAGTACAGCCAGGGTTATATTACGAAAATGCTTTAATGCATACGATAAGACACGTGAGAAACTGGTTATACCAATGCATGCCCCAGCACCGAATACAAGTATAACCTTTATATCGAATGTCTTTACTGCTTCCATGATAAAAAAGTATTTTCCCAGCAATACCAATATAAAACTTCCCGATATCCCCGGAAGAATCATGCACAAATCGCAATAGCCCCACATAAAAAGATAAACAATAAATTAGAAGGAGTTTCTGCCGGAGTAGCGACTGTAATGTAAAAGCTACAGCAACACCGACAATGAACCCTAAAATCGTTTTCCAGTTCCATTCCTTAATGTCTTTCCCAACAAACCAAGTAGAGGCAAGAACAAGGCCAAAGAAAAAAGACCATACAAGAACCGGATGATCGGTAAGCAACCAAGTTATTACTTTTGCCAATGAGAAGACACTGATTCCAATACCGGCTAAAAGAAATAGCAAAAAGTTACCGTTTATCATCTTCCAGAAAGTTCCCCACTTCCCGGTAAAAAACATTTTCAAACTTTGTGCATTGATACTCTTAATGGAATCAATCAATTCATCATAAATACCTACAATAAAAGCAATTGTTCCTCCTGACACACCAGGTACTACATCGGCCGCCCCCATACCCATACCTTTTAAGGCAAGCAAGGCGTAGTCTTTAAAACTTCGTTTCATCTTAAATTTTATCTGTTTTCCTAAGAATTTTATGGTTTGCAAAGTAACAGAAAAAAAAGAAATGTATCTATTAAAAAGATAAAAAAGGCATCACAGGACAAACATTATATCCGATTGTTTGTTATATTCACAGAAATATTTAATAAAAATAATCATGGCAAAAACAGCATTTCAAGGAGCCCCAGTTTCACTGGCAGGCGAGTTTATTAAAGTTGGAGCTCAAGCTCCAGAGTTTTCACTGGTAAAAGGAGATTTAAGTTCTTTCACTCAAAATGATATTAAAGGGAAATACGCACTCCTGAATATATTCCCTAGTATGGATACGGGTGTATGTGCAACTTCAGTACGCAAATTCAACAAGCTGGCAGCCGAAATGGAAAATACCGTTGTTCTGGCAATTTCGAAAGACCTTCCTTTTGCGCAGGGACGTTTCTGTACAACTGAAGGAATTGAAAATGTTATTCCACTTTCAGACTACCGATATACTTCTGATTTTGGAGAAAAATATGGTGTATTGATGACTGACGGCGTATTATGCGGACTGTTGGCGCGTGCCGTAGTAATTATTAACCCGGAAGGAAAAGTTATCTATACAGAACTCGTACCGGAAATAACTCAGGAACCCAACTACGATTCTGCTTTAGCAGCACTTAAAGAACAACGATAATTGCTACCCCTCTTATAATAACTAAACCAACTAACAATAATGGCGGGAAGAGAAAACTTACATAAAATTCTCTTTCCGCATTTTGCTATCTGAAATATACAGTCACCTTACTCTTCAGCAAAGTCTTTGATACGTTGTTCTTCGGTCAGGCGACAAATCAACAGCTTATCATTTTTCTCGGCAACAATATAACCGTCCAATCCCTGTACTACCACTTTCTTTTCCTGAGTAGTATGAATTATACAGTTTCTGGTTTCATACAGTTTGATATTATTTCCGATGCAGGCATTGTTATGCGCATCCTTTTTTGAGTTTTCATGCAAAGAACCCCAGGTTCCCAGATCACTCCATCCAAATGATGCCGGAAAGACATAAATCTCCTCTGCCTTTTCCATGATAGCATAGTCTACAGATATGTTTTCACAGGTAGGAAATAACTCATTCAGCATTTCCTGCTCTTTGTCTGTATAAAAATATGGAAGCATGCGCTCAAAAACCTCTGCCATTGGAGGCTGATAAACACGCAGGGCATTAACTATCGTATTGACATTCCATATAAAAATCCCTGCATTCCAAAAATAATTTTTCCGCTGAATGTAGCGACGTGCAACTTCCAAATCCGGTTTTTCCTTAAAAGCATCAACTCTATAAATTTCCTTATTGGAAGGACATGCCATCGACAAGTCCGCTTCTATATAGCCATATCCCGTTTCCGGACGGTTTGCCTTCATTCCCAATGTAACGATAGCATCCGAATCGGCTGTAAATTTCATAGCAGAGTTAATGACACGTGCAAATTCCCTCACATCCATCACCACATGATCACTTGGAGTCACTACGATATTGGCCTCGGATTTTTAGCTTTTATTTTCCAGCTTACATAAGCAATACACGGAGCGGTATTACGGCGACAAGGCTCAAGCAGAATATGATCTACTGGAATAGACGGCAACTGCTCTTTTACGACATCTGCATAGTCGACTGATGTTACCACCCATATATTCTCAGAAGGACAAATATCCTGAAAGCGGTCTACCGTAAGCTGAAGCAATGTTCGTCCGCATCCCAAAACATCAATAAACTGCTTCGGCATCTGGGGGTACTCATAGGCCAGAAACGACTTCCTATACCTCCCGCCATGATAACTATATGATTGTTGTTTAAAGCCATAACCACGATTCATTTTTAGATGTTTTGCAAATATAGCTTTATTTTGACAAAATAAAATATCCCGACTGATAAAAATCAGCCGGGATAGAGATTGGTTCTTATAAAAACCTATTAGCAATACATATTTACAATAGCCTCATACAATTCTTGCTTACCGCTAGTCTGTTTTGGTTCGCCGTTTGCCTTAGCATAAGCAACAACATCTTCCAAAGTCAGCTTACCTTCTTCAAATTCTTTACCTTTACCAGAATCGAATGAAGCATAACGTTCAGCCAACATTTTCTTATATGGAGATTCTTCCAGCAACTTAGCAGCACTCAGCAATGCACGAGCCATAGCATCCATACCTGCAATGTGAGCGATAAAGATATCTTCCAAGTCTGTTGAGTTACGACGGGTCTTAGCATCGAAGTTAGTACCACCATTACCCAGACCTCCGCCACGGATAATCTGCATCATAGCCTGGATGAGTTCATAATTGTCGATAGGGAACTGGTCTGTATCCCATCCGTTCTGATAGTCACCACGGTTTGCATCGATAGAACAACATGCCATTGTCAACAGCAACAGCCAGTTCGTGTTCGAAAGTGTGACCAGCCAAAGTTGCATGGTTTACTTCAATATTAACTTTGAAGTCCTTGTCCAGATTATGAGCTTTCAGGAAGCCGATAACAGTTTCAGTATCTACGTCATACTGATGTTTTGTCGGTTCCATCGGTTTCGGTTCAATCAGGAATGTACCAGTAAAGCCTTTTGCACGAGCATAGTCACGAGCAATAGTCAACATCTGTGCCAAGTGTTCTTTTTCACGTTTCTGGTCTGTGTTCAACAGTGACATATAACCTTCACGTCCGCCCCAGAATACATAGTTTGAACCACCCAGTTCGATTGTTGCATCAATAGCATTCTTAATCTGAACAGCAGCACGAGCTACAACATCGAAATCAGGGTTTGTAGCAGCACCGTTCATATAACGAGCATGACCGAATACATTTGCAGTACCCCACAACAGTTTGATACCAGTTTCAGCCTGTTTCTGTTTTGCATAAGCTACTATTTCTTTCAGATTTGCTTCATATTCTTCGATTGTGTCAGCTTCATCACACAAGTCTACATCGTGGAAACAGTAGTATTCAATACCCATTTTCTGCATAAATTCGAAGCCTGCATCCATTTTGTCTTTAGCAGCCTGTACCTTGTCAGGATTTCCTTTCCATGGGAAGTTCTTAGTACCGCCACCAAACTGGTCAGCTCCTTCAGCGCACAATGTGTGCCACCAAGCCATAGAAAATTTCAACCAGTCTTTCATCTTCTTGCCCATTACTACTTTTTCTGCATCATAATAACGGAAAGCCATCGGGTTTTTGCTTTCTACACCTTCGAATTTAATTTTACCAATACCGGGAAAATACTCTTTTGTTGCCATAGTTATACTCTATTTAAAAGTTAATTATTTTATTTATTTCAGGAAATTGTCCTGCGTCCGGAGTTATTTCCAGACAGCAAAACAAGTAAATTAGATTTTATTCATATATGAAAGCCAGCGCTGATATGCATCTTCGTATGCAGCCTTGTTTGCCATATCCGGTTCGATAACAGCCAACTTATCCAGCGTAGCAAAAGCTTCATTATTGTCTTTATAGATACCTGCTCCGATACCAGCTCCTTTTGCAGCTCCAACTGAACCGTCAGTATCATACAGTTCGATGGTAGCTCCAGTCACACCGGCCAGCGTATCGCGGAATATCGGACTCAGGAACATATTTGCATGTCCGGCATGTATCTTATGTACATCCATTCCCATGCCTTCCATAATATCTATTCCATATTTGAACGAGAATACGATACCCTCTTGAGCAGCACGAATAATATGATTGCGCGTATGCAGATTAAAGTTTATTCCATTGATAGAACATCCTGTTTCACGATTCTGCAACATACGTTCTGCACCATTTCCAAAAGGCAAGATACTGATTCCTCCCGCACCGATAGGAGCCTGAGCAGCCATATCATTCATTTCGGCATACGAAACGCCTGCAGGTACAACGGTACGTTTTACCCATGAATTCAAAATACCTGTTCCGTTAATGCAGAGCAACACTCCCAGACGAGTCTGGTCTGCCGTATGATTGACATGCGCAAATGTATTGACACGTGATTTCGGATCATAGTTGACTGCACCGTTTACACCATACACTACACCCGACGTTCCGGCTGTAGACGCGATTTCGCCCGGGTTGAAAACATTCAGCGACAACGCATTGTTCGGCTGGTCGCCCGCACGATAAGTCACAGGTGTACCCTCTTTCAATCCCAGTTCGGCTGCTGCAATAGCGGTTACACGTCCCTGTTCTGAAAAAGTCGGTTTGATATCGGCTATCAGTGAATTGTCGAATCCGTAATACTCCATCAGGAACTTTGCGACTTCATTATTCTTGAAATCCCAGAACATACCTTCTGAAAGTCCGGATACAGTGGTGCAAACCTCACCAGTCAGCTTCATAGCGATATAGTCGCCCGGAAGCATAATTTTATCTATTCTGGCATAGACATCCGGTTCATTCTCTTTAATCCAGGCAAGCTTGGAAGCGGTAAAATTACCCGGAGAGTTAAGCAAATGAGAAAGACACAGCTCTTCACCCAACGTATTGAAAGCCTTCTCTCCATACGGAACCGCACGAGAATCGCACCAGATAATAGCCGGACGGAGCACCTGCTGATTCTTGTCCACACATACCAGACCATGCATCTGATAAGAAATACCGATAGCAGCAATATCTTCCTTGCGTACTCCGCTTTCATTCATAACAGCTTCAGTTGCAAGCTTCAGGTTTGCCCACCACATTTCCGGTTTCTGTTCAGCAACCGGGATGCACAGCTATAATCTCTGCCTCTGTCTTAGGGTAGAAAGCAGAAGCTACACATTTACCTGTCTCCGAATTCACCAAACTGGCTTTAACCGAAGAACTACCTATATCATAACCTAACAAATACATAACTCTAATATATTTTATTTCTTTAGTTTGTTATAAATCGTTCTGTCGAATCTATAATAGCGTGCAGCACGATGTCGCACACCTTTTTCTTTTTCCTCCATCGGTACGACATAAGGCATCAGTGCTATCTTCTTGTGGAAATTACGCACATCAAACTCTTTATCGTATACCAACTGATACAATACACGAAGCTGTGCCGCAGTAAACTTTCTAGGCAAGAGATCGAACATTACCGATGGATTTGTTTCCACATAATGACGTATAAAAGCAAGCGCGTCGCGATATATCTGAATATGGTCGAACGCCAGGGCTTTCACCTCCGACAGCGGAGTCCAGCAAGCATCATACGTATCAGTCAGCTGCCGGTTTCGCTGGTCAATTTTCAATAAAGAAAGATAAGCGATCGTAACAATCCTGCCAACTTTATTATCCGTAATGCGATGAAAACGTTCCAACCACAACACGTCTTTCGGGTTAGCCGTACGATCTTTGGAGCCATAAGCTTTAAACTGGCTCATCTTGATATTTTTCAAACCGGTAAGTTCATTAAGCACACGCTTAGCAGCTTCATCCAAGTCTTCATCGGCATAAATCAAGCTACCGGGAAGCTTCAGGTCATTAAATTCACCATCCGTTTGTTTTCCTATCTGGCGCACAAGCAAAACGCGAAACTGTTCTCCATCGAAGCCAATCAGCACACAGTCCACTGAAACGTGTACATCGATTATAAGGTTATTTCCGGTCTGAGTTTCCATATCTTTATTTTCTTTCAACACTGCAAATATAAAGACTTTTTCAATTCGTTATTCAAAAATATCAGAATATTTATCATGTTATAAAACATTATTCTACAAGTATATAGATTTCATACTTCATACGATATATAATTAATGTATTATTGTAGGTAATACGAAAAGAGATTCAAGCAAATTACACTGCAACAAAAAGTACTTTAAAATTAGTTTTTTATCTTTGCATAAAACAATCCTAATAATGAAGTTATGAAACATTATCCTTGCGTGCTCACTATTGCCGGATCGGATTGCAGTGGAGGAGCCGGCATTCAGGCCGACATAAAGACTATATCAGCATTGGGAGCTTATGCTGCCAGTGCCATTACAGCAATCACAGTACAAAATACTTGTGGAGTAACAGGTATTCATTCTGTACCTTCCAGCTACGTAAAGGGACAGATAGAAGCTGTTATGACGGATATCCGTCCACGTGCGGTCAAGATTGGCATGATAAACGATGTAGAGATTGTGCAGGTTATAGCCGAATCTCTGAAAAAATTCAAGCCGGAGTTTGTCGTGTTCGATCCGGTTATGGTATCAACCAGCGGATGCAAACTTATGGAGGATGATGCAATTGAAGCTATCACCACACTTCTTATGCCGCTTGCCAGTATTATAACTCCCAATCTGAGTGAAACGGAAGTGCTGACGGGAAAGCAGATTCGCAACATCGAAATGATGAAAACTGCTTCGCGTGAACTGCTGAACTACGGATGCCGTGCCGTACTGGTTAAAGGAGGCATCTAGAAGACGGAAACATGTGCGACGTACTGCAACTGAAGGATGAGAGCGAACCTCATTTATTCATGGCACAAAAAGTAGAAAGTCATAATACACACGGCACCGGGTGTACACTTTCGTCTGCCATTGCTACTTTCCTTGCTTTAGGCAACAGTATGCCCGAGGCGGTAAAACAAGCTAAAGAATATGTATATCAAGGTATTCTATCCGGTAAAGATGTACACATAGGAGAAGGACACGGACCGCTGAATCACTTCCACTCTCCCGTACCGATGCATATTTCCGATGAAGATTAAATCAAAAAAATCAGAAATCTAAAATAATTCATTACCTTTGTCATCAATAACTTAACTCAAAAATAAATTTATGAAAGCATTTTGTATTCCCCGGACAGGGCGCACAATTCGTAGGAATGGGTAAAGACCTCTACGAAAACTCAGCACTGGCAAAAGAATTATTCGAGAAAGCAAACGATATTTTGGGCTATCGTATCACCGATATCATGTTCAACGGCACAGATGAAGACCTGCGTCAGACTAAAGTTACTCAGCCTGCCGTATTCCTTCACTCTGTTATCTCTGCTCTTTGCATGGGTGATGACTTCAAACCTGAAATGACTGCCGGACACTCACTTGGAGAGTTTTCTGCTCTTGTTGCAGCCGGTGCTCTGTCGTTCGAAGACGGTTTGAAACTGGTGTACGCACGTGCTATGCTATGCAGAAAGCATGCGAAATGCAGCCTTCTACAATGGCCGCTATCATCGCCCTGCCTGATGAAAAAGTAGAAGAAATTTGTGCTCAGGTAAGTGCAGAAGGCGAAGTTTGTGTCGCAGCTAACTTCAACTGCCCGGGACAGATCGTTATCTCAGGATCTATCGAAGGCATCAACAAAGCTTGCGAACTGATGAAAGCAGCAGGAGCTAAACGTGCATTGCCGCTGAAAGTAGGTGGTGCTTTCCATTCTCCGCTGATGGATCCTGCTAAAGTTGAGCTGGAAGCAGCAATCAATGCAACTGAATTCCACACTCCGAAATGCCCGATTTATCAGAACGTAGACGCTAAACCACATACAGACCCTGCTGAAATCAAGACCAATCTGGTAGCTCAGCTGACTGCTTCTGTACGTTGGACTCAGACAGTTCAGAACATGATTGCAGACGGAGCAACAGACTTTACAGAATGTGGTCCGGGTGCTGTTTTACAGGGACTTATTAAAAAGATCGATAAAGAAGCTAATGCTCACGGAATAGCATAAGCAGCAGTTCTGCACGAAGCAAAAAAAGATGCTTGAATTTTGAATTGAAAAATTCAGCATCTTTTTTTTATTTTATCAGCAAGTTTTACGACAAATATCAGGATATAATTTACCCCTCTTGCAGTTTTCTTGTTTTTTATCTGCCAAGCCCCGTAAAGGTCGGCTATAAAAAGTCTGCAAAAGGGGTAAAAAATTATTCTTTTATTTCAAAAGTTCTCCAAGTTTAGCAGCCAGTTCTTCGCCACGCAAGTTACGAGCAACGATAGTACCTTCCTGGTCAACCAGAACAGTTGCAGGGATAGCACGAACACCATAAAGTTTCGCACCCTCACAGCTCCAGCCTTTCAAATCTGACATCTGTACCCATGTAATATTCAGGTCTTTAATAGCCTTTTTCCATGCTTCTGCATTGTTGTCCAAAGAAACACCGACAATACCAAAACCTTTAGCCTTGAATGCATTGTATGCAGCTACTACATTTGGCATTTCTGCACGGCAAGGACCACACCAGCTAGCCCAGAAATCAATCAAAGTATATTTATTCTGAGAAATAAAGTCAGACAGTTTTACTTCCTTACCTTCTGGAGTATTCATTGCAAAATCAATGAACTTCTGACCTACTTCTGTTTTTTCTATTGTAGCAATGTGCTCTTTCAAAGCAACAATATCTTTATCTGCGCTGTAAGCAGCTGGAACTTTATCCAATAATGCTTTTACTTTAGCTGTTTCGAATGCATTAGCATATGAAGTCAGCAACTGTACACCTACAAGGTTGTTGATGTTTTCATTAATGCAGTTGTAAACCATTTCAGTTCCCAAGCTATCTTTTTCAGCCAACTGTTTTTCCAAATCTTTGCGCTGATCGTCAGTCAACGTAGTATCAGTCTTTGATTTCTGATATATTTCAGACATTTCCTTATTGATAGCAACAAATTTATCCATAAACTGCTGGTAAGCATCATTACACATTGTACCAGCAACCTTATTGGCTTCAGCGCCCATGTTCAGCGTGATATCTCCTTTTTCAATGAATACCATCGCAGTCATGCGCATACCGTTCTTTCTATAGGTTACATAACGGCTTACTGTTACAGAATCAGGAGTGCCCTTAAATTCGAATGCACCACCTTTTACAACAGCAGAATCCATTTTAACGAGTGATCCGTCTACAAAATTCTGCAAATACACAGTATCCCCTTCTGCTACTCCTTCAATAGTACCTTAATCGTGTACCCACCTTTTCCTGACAAGAAGCAAATGCCAATAATCCGGCAGTTGCCATCAATAAAATTTTCTTCATAATAAATGTGTAATAATAAAATAGTTTAATGGCGGCAAAGGTAGCCTTTAAATCAGAAAGGCAAACAAATTAATGTATATTCTTCCGCTTATCACTTCAGTTTATTCCCTCCAACAAATAGTGGAAGAATAGAGCACAAGGTATAAAGTATAGTAAATCCTTCGGAAGAAGCCCGAAAAAAGAATCCAATCCTGTATAGTGCAGGGATGTAAACAGCTGTATCACAAAAAACAGTGTAACACAATAGCCAGAGAAACGGACAAAGCTATACGACATGCCCTTTATTATATCTCTATCCGTACGGTATAAATCTATACTGTATCCGTAAATTATCGCCATTATTCCCAGCCCCAACGAAAGGAGATAACTGACACCTTCTGACAAGGGTGAATTCTTCAACCCTCCTGTAATACTGCGTACTATCCCCCATGGACCTAAAGCCAGACACAAAACTGCCAGTATATAAACTGCCCCAACGGTCAGACTCAACAACAACGAACGCTTTTCTTTTCGGGAAAGTTTTCTGCCATGAAAGATTACTCGTCGGACAGCCTCCCAAAAACCTGAATGCATACAGAGTCCCACCCCGAAAGCCAACAACAAGATGTCGCTAAAAAAAGGAGCGGAAAAAAAGCCGTCGCCAACATTTCTGAGTTGCCAGCGTAACCCTTCCGCACTGAGCAGACTCTGAACGCCCGACCAGCCATATATGCTCCCAACCCATGAAAGGAGGGCCACTACCAACGTAAGCAGAAAGAAAAGCGTGGCAGGATGAAGGAAGTGTCTATTCATCATCAGGTTCCAGATTGTCGATATCCAATATCCTCAGTTCAAAAGCCCGTGTTACCAATCGGCAAGCATTTACTCCGGTACGCTCCTCAGGACGGAACAAGCGGTTTACCAATTCATTCTGACGTTTTTCTATCGATTTCACTCCAAAGGGCATAGCCTTCAGGTTGGTGATCATTTCCTTAGTATACCCCAAAGCCAAATGGCGAAGCAAACGTTCGTCATATTCATCGATATCATAATCAATGATCGCTTCCTGACGCCGCATCTCCACCTCTACCGACTGCTTGAAGCGTTCCACAATTTTTTCCAGTATTCGGATAGTTGAACACTAATTTCTTTCCTGCCATGACAGCCTCTACATCCGTAGCAGTCAACAGCTCACCTGTTTTCAGAATGATCCCGTCAGCACCTGCATTTAAAGCATCAACCCATAATTTTTCATTCAATACTTCACCGGTAAAAATCAAAACTTTCAGTTCCGGACGTTCACGATGCAAACGGGCACAAATATCAACACCGATAGTAGTAGAACCTCCTAAACCTAAATCAAGCAAAATCAAATCGGGAGTATGCTGTTCCAGCAACGGCCAAAATTCAGCTTCAGTCATAGCCGTACCTATAACTTCTGCATTAGGTATCTCGTGACGAAAGATTTCTTCCGTCCCTTTTAATTCCAACTTAACATCTTCTACAATGATAACTTTAAACTTTTCCATATATTCAGTCTTTTTACTTTTTCACAATAAGCGGTATGGTAAACCATACGGTATATCCTCCCTCTGAAGACGGACAAGCATTAATCCGGCATCCACGATGTCCTGCGAACTCATCATGTTCGCGAATTATCTGCTTACAGACCAGAAACTCTGTACCCTGCAGGCCAGCTGTGCCGCCTTCATGAAAACGAGACAATGCCGGATAAAACAGATCGTTCAGTTCTGCCTGTGTATGATTCCGTCGGGTATCCGTAAAGTTGAAACGTGCAAAGCCGTTTTCCTGAAAAACTGATAACTTCAGAACACCCGTCTGCGGGAAACGTACAGCCTCATCGAGTAAATTTTCGAAGAGAAATAAAAGCAAAACACCATCTCCTGCTACTGACAAGCCTGCTTCCTGCTCGACTTCCAACTTCAGCGAATGTGACAGTTTACGAGATATTTTACGCAAATATTTTTCTACTTGTCCCATTAACACAGCTACATTGACCTCTGCCCGTCGGAACGTTATATCGTCAAGCTGACGGGAGGCACACGAACTAAGTAAAGTAAATATATCTTTATAATAGCTCACCAGTTCAGAAATGGTTTGCAGCTGCTGTTTCTCCTCCTGTAAAGAGATATTATCCTGCCTGTTCAGACGATCGACTATCCGCTTTATCCGGTTAGGATAATAGATTGTTTCATGCTTTATGGTAGACAAACAATTATCGAGTACCATATTCTGCACATGCAGCATATTTTCTTCATAAGAAGCTCGCCTTGCATCATCCTGAGCCAATTCTATGTCGTAATGTTTACGTCTGACACAGACCACCGCATTATGCAACACAACAGCAAGATAACTTACAATCAGCTCTACCATCATCTGTCATTTTCGCGCACACAAGGAAGTGCGGCCTTCACGGCAAGTACACCTGCACAATAATTCTCTTCATTAATATCTACATTCAGCGGAAAATAATTCCAGGAAGCTTCATTCGTCCACGATACTAGTTTCTTTTCAAAACAGCGTTCCATCCGGTTACACAAATCTTCGTTCTCTCCTTCTTCACCGAAAATATAATGCAAAGATGAGGTTTCTTCATCGTATAAGGCTAAAGCCATATCCGCAATGGGGAACAGTTCATTCATTTCCTTGGAAAGCTTTTTAAGAATGTCTTCTGCTACATTACTTTCTTCTTCATCTCCTGGCTGCGCAACAGAGAAGATAGACTGGTTTATCTCGAATACCTGCTCCATATTATAGCGATAATGCAAACGATGACGTAAGTATAGTATATAATAACCGGCCAGACAGACCACAACCAGTAAAAGAAAAATTCCTAAGGCTATCAGCTTATTATTGGCAGACTGCTGCATCCGCACACAATATTCTTCCAGCGAACGGTCTTTACTAATCTGCTTGTACAAGGTAGTATAAGCACGATTATTATAATAATATGTACGGAAATCCTTTACTGCAAGTCCGGCTACAGCTGCTTCATTACGAACATCAAGCAGAATATAATAATCGGTATCAAATCCTTGGGCCAACCATGTCTGTTCTGCTGCTTCATAATCATCGCGATATAATTTCAGCAACGGATATTTTCGCTTGGAATATTTCAGATAGTGCAGATTCATGTAATATAAAACACTGTCGGCATATACCAGCGCCTCCTGATAGCGAGCATTTACATTGCAATCGTACACCCAGTTTGCATAATCATTAGCAATCGACAGCAAACTGTCGTAAGCAACTCTGTTCTTTTCTTCAGGCTGTTTGTATACCGACGACTGACAGCTACCCAGGCCTAAAATACTCATGGCGAATATCAGACATATAGAAAGAGTTCTTTTTACTCCTTTAGGCAATCTGAAATAAAAACGACTTCCTTTTCCCAATGTACTGTCTATCGAGAAACAACAAACGCTGAATACAGCATTAGTCTTACGGTACTTCTCAATAATCCCTTTACAATTCATCAAGCCAAAACCAGATCCCTTCTGCCGGCGCAATTCCTCCGTATCAGCAGCTGTTCCCATTCCAATAGCTCCAGAATCATAGACCTTCTCACCTAAGATACGGTTTACATCCTCTTCCGACAGACCAGGACCGTCATCCGACACTGAAATCTCTACATACTCATCCGTTTCTTTTGTCGATAGTGTAATATGTCCATACTCGGGAGTATACTTACGTGCATTTTCGGTCAAGGTATTTATCATAAAAAGAGTAAGTGCCTTATCGGCTTTTACAACAGCTTCGGTCGGATCGACCTGCAACTCCTGATGTTTTATTTCAAAAGAACGTCTACCTTTAGCAATAATCCCAAAAAGTTCTTTTAAGGCAAAGCTCTCAATGTTCAAACTTAATACCCCTTGACGCATCTTGATCCATATTGCTAATATTTCATTGTACTCATTAATCCGGGTAATTAGTTCGTCGATATATTCAAACTTTCCTTTCTTAATGTCAGCCCGACTGGCATAAGGTACAGATTGCAGCTTATGCACTTCATTAGCTACTCGGTCTATATATGGAAATATACCTGTCACAATAGAAAGACAAGCTTTTTTTACCATGTTCTGACGTTTGTTCTCGGCTACATGCTGTTCATGAATATACTGTTCCTTTTCCAGACGCCGCCGCTCGTCGTCTAAAGAAACAAGATTCATTCCATTTTCCAATGTCCATGCCAGATAAGGCAAGACCAGCTGGAGTAATGTCTGTTTCTCTTTACGAAGCGGATGAGGTAATTCCAATAATAATTTCCCTATATTCTTGCTTTTATCAGGAGAAAAGAGCTCGAAGGCATAAAAGCCGGCTTCAATTTCTTCACGCTCATCTTCCGATGAACACGCTTCTAATACAATTTTTACATCCGTAGCTCCAAAGATATGCTCAAAATCGGTTTTTATCGTATGACAGACAGTATCAGTAATTTCTTCTACTTCTGTTACATTTTCCGGAACAGACGAAGTTATCTTGCGACACAAATCAAATACTTCCTTCAGTATGGATATATAAAGCTTATTTCTCTTGCGCCAACGCCTATTCAGCATAACGAATAATACAATAAGCAGAAAATCCCTATCACTACCAGCATAATAACGCATTAATCTGTCTTGATTCTTTCTCCAAAGCTGCATAACGACTCTCCAAAGCTTTGTCCTGCCGGGTATAGTCCAGTAAGTCCAAATAAACATTCCGATTGTAATCGGATTCCAGCTTACACCCCATTGCTGCATACGTCCTACTCAATTGCTCACGCAAGCGCAGTATCCATTCCGGTACAGTTTTGATGCCTTCATCCGCAATCCATTTCAGTTCAGTAGACCGTACTTCATCAGGAGCATAGGCCTGCAAGCGATCGGTTGTATCTGTACAGTGATAATATTTTTCATGATGCCAGTTAACATATTGCAATGCAGCTTTCAGGTTCTCCAAAGCCTTTTCCGGCTGTCCCGAGTAATTATAATACGTAGCAATCGTCCGATAAGTTCCCGAAATCTGATAACCGTCACCATATTTCTTAAACAAATCCAGCGCCTGACGTGCATAATACAGCGGCAAGCTGTCAACTGGTAAGTCTTCTTTATTGACCAAACGGAGAAGCCCCGAATGCTTTTCTTCCAATATTTTCCGATTACTGCGAAAATTCAGCAATTCTGCCATAGCCTGCATGGCATTAGCCTCAAAATAAAATATATCCTCCCTTACGACTCTGAAGTAGACAACTCGTCAGGCAGCCAAACTCTCCAATAGTAATTTCCTCGCGAGCGGGAGCCTCATACATTCCTCCAGAACCTCTCATATATTCATAGTACAACCACTGTGCTGTATCTCCCTGCAACACATCGGGTGTAATAGAATTAATGGAACGCAATGATTCATCGTGCTGTTCCAGATAATAGAAATAAATACCCGATACAATATGAAACTCGGAAACAGCATAATTTAGTCTTTGTTTCTCGTGAGCATCAGAAATAAGGGCTCATCTTCACGAATACGCTTCAAACGTTGTAAAGCGCTATTCCGGTAATCGTAAAACTCTTTATTCATTGATGTACGCTGACATATTTTCATCATACCTACATCCGAAATCAAATGTTCTATTTCATTACCTCCTTCTTTCAAAGCCTGTAGATACAAAGAAGAAGCCTTTTCAAAATCCATGCGCATAAAGGCACAAAAGCCCATGTTATTTAAAGCCTCTGCACGCAAATCGGAATTTCCTTCAGCCAACTGACATGCGCGCTTGGCTGCTTTCATAGCAACAGACAAGTCTTTATAGCGCATATCATAAGCAAGATGATTCAGAGAATCGGCTTCTGTATAAGAAACTTGCTGCTCCATGTGCCTTTCACACGACATTCCAAAGATGACCGTGAAGCTTATTATCAATATACACATTACTACTCTCATAAGGAAACATACGATTTACTACAAAAGTACAAAGTTCATTGCGAAGAAACGGCAGAGAAGATGATAAAAAATAAAAGAGGCCATATCACATCGTCTGTACGAAATGATATAGCCTCTTATGGACAAAGTGAAAAAAGATTATTTCTTTGACTCTTCCAGAGATACTTTTCTAAATTCTTTCAATACTTTTTCCAGTTCCAATGAAGCCTTGCGAGCACGAGTTCCAGCTGCCTTATTTCCTTTAGCAACCTGCAATTCTGCATCAGCAACCAAAGCTGCATTCAATTCCTTAATCTTTGCAATTAATTCGTTCATAATCTCCTGTATTTTTTATTTTAAACAACTCAAAGTAAATACAAATAACTCAATAACAGATATCTTT
>ENA-OQBJ01000489-OQBJ01000489.1-human-gut-metagenome-genome-assembly--contig:-NODE-489-length-20655-cov-3.521093_pt1 | contig 20655 bp, 16 predicted proteins | sample MGYA00242743_ERZ504545 | MGnify/ENA primary metagenome ERZ504545 (study PRJEB26092, sample SAMD00036252) | human gut metagenome | host: Homo sapiens | study: EMG produced TPA metagenomics assembly of...
CTACGGCATATTGTACCACCAGAAAGCATGGACACAGGGAAAAATAAATCATACTCTATGAAAAATGAGAAACCGATGGTTCTATAACGAAAAAGAGGATGCATCATTTTGACACATCCTCTTTTTTTTATCCTATATTTGCATCGTCAAATAACTTAAAACCAAAACAACAATGATCAGACTAAACGTATTTATTCAAGTAGAGAAACAGCACTACGACCAGGTAGTAAACATAGCAAAAGAATTGGTAACCGCTTCACAGAAAGATAACGGATGCGTAGCTTACGACCTCTTTCAGAGCACTACACGCCAGGATGTCCTGATGATTTGTGAAACATGGAAAGATGCGGCTTCTCTTGCAACACACGAACAAGCTGCACATTTCACTACCCTAGTTCCAAAGATTCAGGAATTAGCCGCTATGAAACTGGAAAAATTTGAATTCTAACAAGAACTCAAGAACCCGTATGATACGAAAAATCCCACCTGACTTCTAAAAGTCTCGGTGGGATTTTTTCATAAAGAAGTGAATCTTCTTCACTTCTATAAAGAATAATAAACGAACAAATCAAAGTTTAATTACCATTCAACGAACTTGCCGCGAGCCTTACGTTCTTTCAAAAGCTCTGCCAGACGCTTATTCTTTGAAGAAGCAATGAAACGACGTCCGAAGATGTTCGGAATAGCAACTCCCAAAGCAATACACATAATCACAAGTCCTGAATTTACACCGCTTTCTATTGCTTTCATCAAAGGAGTTACCTGATCAATGCTCTGCACATTGATATTGATGATACCAAACAGCATACGATACATCAGTACTCCCGGAATCATCGGGATGACAGAAGGAATAGTCAGCACATGGTTGGGCACATGGAACCAGTGAACTGCCTTAATGGCAATCAAGCTAACCAGCACAGCTCCTGAGAAAGAACCTATAACCAGTCCCATATTCAAACCGATATTGTCTGTGCTCGGTCCTAAGTTCACGAAGTTACGCGTACATACGGCAATAATACCTCCGATAGCTACTACCCACAACAAACGACGCTGTATATTGAAAATCATCGAGAATCCCATGGCTGAAATAGCTGCAGCTATGGCATACTCCCAATACTGATGATGAGGAACCATACTGATGGTCGGGAAGAAGTTTTCAATATGGCAAAGTTTCACGGCAAATGCGATACCGAAAGCCATGGCAGCCACCATCAGCAAGGTATTCACCGCTCTGACAATACCTACCTGAATATAATTATCCAGCATATCGTCCACAAAGTTAATCAAAGGAACTCCAGGCACAATAAACAAGGCACAGGCAAGCAACGGATGCCAGGGAGTAGATGTCCATTCTGCAGGCAACAAAGTAGATGCCCATGCAATGATGGTAGCCACAAAGGCAGAAATAGCGATTCCCATGTAATGATTCAAACCAGACTCATTGCATACCTGACGCAAGCGCATACCCAATATGGCAGCAATTGATGCATACAAAAATGCCATCCAGTCACAACCGAACTGAATGCAGAATCCTCCACAGGCAAATCCGGCGCCAATCGCCACTTGCCACGGAGTGTAATTACGTTTTTTCTTACGAATCTTTTCCAGTTCTTCTTCATACTGGTCGAGCGTGTAATCATTTTCAATCGCACGCCAGGAAAGCTTGCTGACTTCCGAAATGGCCGTCATATTCACTCCATGACCTTCAATTCGCTGGAATTTAGTAAAAGAATAGTCACCATCACTCACGTTCACCATCAACATGGTAAAACTGACGTTGATGTGAAGCTTCTCTTCGGGGATACCAAGATAAGCAGCCGTACGTTTCATGTTTCTTACAATACGGTTCGTATCGGCAAGACTCTCTACCAATAATTTTCCCGTACGCAACAATAAATCCACTCTACGATGCAATTGCTGATCGTGAGCCTTTACAGTTATCTCTAAATGTTCCTCTAATATCATTTTGTTTAAAGATTATTTTGAGCGCAAAGTTACGAAAAATATCAATTCTATTCGTACCTTTGTAAACTGAAGTTCTATATAAAATATGAATAAACTTTCACGGATAGAAGAAGAAAAACAGACCATAGCACAAATGATTCATTTTTATTGCCGGCATAAGGAGAAAAATCAGACCTTATGTTCTGCATGCAGCGAGTTGCTCAAATATGCACATCAAAGACTGGAGCACTGTCCGTTTGGAGAACGAAAGAAAACGTGTCGCCAGTGTACCGTGCACTGTTACCACCCCAAGATGAGACAAAAAATAAAAGAAGTCATGCGTTTTGCTGGTCCTCGAATGATATGGTATCACCCCATCTGGACCCTCAAACATTTGTGGAGAGAACGATGACTACAGTCCGATTGTGGATTTTTTCTACAACAACTTGTAAAATTCCCCAATACATCTTTATTAAATCAAGGTTAAATCTATCTGATTTTCAGCTTATAAAACATTTTTGTATCTTTGGCACGAATCTTGTCCGCCATTTTAAAGATAATGGCATCTAAAACTATAAAAAAAAATTGAACTTATGAAACGCTTTTTGACTAGGAAAGAATTTAAGGTAAAAAGAAAGGAAATGATTTACATGGTTATCGGCATCGCAGTCATTTTATCCCTTTACTTTATTTTTACTCGAGAGAAGAAACCCGTAGCTGAAACGCCGATTGTGTCAGTTATGCCAGCTAGCCAACAAAATGTACAAATTTTCGGTGAATATGTAGGCCGTATCCGTGCCCAGCAATTCGTGGAAGTACGTGCACGTGTAGAAGGTTTTCTGGAACAAATGCTATTCGAGGAAGGAACCTCAGTCAAACGTAATCAAGTATTGTTTGTCATCAATCAAGACCAATATCGTGCCAAGGCTGACAAAGTACGTGCTCAGCTGAAAAAAGATCAGGCACAGGCGCAAAAAGCGAAACGTGACCTGGAACGTATCCGCCGCTGTATGAACAAAATGCAGCAGCCAGCTGGACCTAGACAATGCGGTAGCTGCTTACGAAACAGCTGTAGCCAGCGTAGGTATGAGCAAGCCGACTTGGAACAGGCTGAACAGGAGTTAGGCTACACGATTGTCCGCTCGCCGATTTCAGGAGAAATCAGTGAACGTCACGTCGATTTGGGAACACTGGTAGGCAGCAATGGAAAATCGCTGCTGGCTACTATCGTAAAAAGTGATACCATTCTGGTGGACTTCAGCATGACAGCCCTGGACTACTTAAAAAGCAAGGAGCGAAACGTTACATTCGGTCAGAAAGACTCTACCCGTTCCTGGCAGCCTACTGTAACCATCACATTGCCTGACAATACTGTATACGAGCATAAAGGTCTGGTAGACTTTGCTGCTCCTCAGGTAAATCCCAAAACTGGAACATTCTCCGTACGTGCCGAACTGGCCAATCCGGACCACGTATTGCTGCCGGGACAGTTCACCAAAGTAAAAGTATTACTCGACGTACGTGAAAATGCCACAGTAGTTCCCCAGAAGGCTCTTATCATTGAAAAAGGAGGAGCTCATATCTTTGTCATGCGAAAAGACTCAACCGTGGAAAGACGATTCATTGAGTTAGGCCCTGAATTCGAGAACGATGTAGTAGTAGAACGCGGATTGTCGGCCGGCGAAATGATTGTCTACGAAGGATTCCATAAACTGGCTCCGGGAATGAAAGTCCGCGTACAAGATCCGGCCAAATTACAGAGCGAAGCGAAAAAAGAGGAAGAATAACTCACCCCTAAACAAATTTACGCATGAAAGTCAGCTTTTTTATTGACAGGCCCGTATTCTCGGCTGTCATCTCTATATTAATCGTGATTGTAGGTATCATCGGTTTGATGATGCTGCCTATCGACCAATACCCGCAAATTACTCCGCCTGTGGTAAAAATCAGTGCCTCCTATCCGGGAGCCAGTGCCGTAACGGTATCGCAGGCTGTAGCTACTCCTATCGAACAGGAATTGAACGGAACACCGGGTATGCTTTACATGGAATCCAGCAGTTCCAACTCAGGAGGATTCTCTGCCACTGTTACTTTCGATATTTCTGCCGACCCCGACTTAGCGGCGGTAGAAATCCAGAACCGTATCAAACTGGCGGAATCTCGTCTGCCGGCGGAAGTGATTCAGAATGGTATCTCCGTAGAAAAACAGGCACCCAGTCAGCTGATGACGCTGTGTTTGACTTCGGACGACCCCAAATTCGACGAAATTTATTTAAGTAACTTTGCCACATTAAACGTACAGGACTTGCTTCGCCGTATCCCGGGAGTAGGACGTATCTCCAACATCGGAAGCCGTTACTACGCCATGCAGATATGGGCCGACCCAGCTAAACTGGCTAACTTCGGATTGACGGTACAAGACCTTCAGAACGCATTGAAAGACCAGAACCGTGAATCAGCTGCCGGTGTACTCGGACAGCAACCTGTAAGCGGAGTAGATATTACCGTACCTATCACTGCACAGGGGCGTTTGTCATCGGCCTCTCAGTTTGAGGAAATTGTATTGCGCGCTAACCCCGACGGTTCACTTGTACGTCTGCGCGATGTGGCAAGAGTATCACTGGAAGCTTCTTCCTATAGCACAGAAAGTGGTATCAACGGAGGAAATGCAGCCATTCTTGGAATCTACATGCTTCCTGGAGCCAACGCCATGGAAGTGGCACAGAACGTCAAAGAGGCCATGAAGGAAATCAGCAAAAGTTTCCCGGAAGGTATGGAATACAACTTCCCGTTCGATATGACCACTTATATCTCGCAATCTATTCATGAGGTATACAAGACTTTGTTTGAAGCATTGGTGCTGGTAATCATCGTGGTATTCCTTTCACTGCAGAGCTGGCGTGCTACACTGATTCCGGTCGTAGCAGTTCCTATCTCTTTGATTGGTACCTTCGGATTCATGCTGATATTCGGCTTCTCACTGAACATGCTGACCTTGTTAGGACTGGTACTGGCCATTGGTATTGTAGTGGACGACGCCATCGTAGTAGTGGAAAATGTGGAACGCATTATGGAAGAAGAGAAACTCAGTCCATACGAAGCCACCAAGAAAGCCATGGAAGGTCTGGTAGGCGCTATTATTGCTACCTCACTCGTATTGGCAGCGGTATTTGTTCCTGTAAGTTTCTTGTCAGGTATCACCGGACAGCTTTATCGCCAGTTTACTATTACCATCGTAGTATCTGTGCTTCTGTCTACGGTTGTAGCGCTGACCTTGAGTCCGGTAATGTGTTCACTCATCCTGAAACCAGTAGATCCGAATAAACCCAAGAACAAGGTGTTCAGACTAATTAATGAATGGTTGGCTATCGGAAACAATAAATACATTATTTATATCAAGCATGTTGTCAAACACCCGCGCCGTATAATGGCAGGCTTTGGAATGGTATTGGTTTTCATCTATGTATTCCATCGCCTTGTTCCGACCAGCTTCCTTCCGATAGAAGACCAGGGATATTTCACCGTGGAACTGGAACTTCCGGAAACAGCCACTTTGGAAAGAACACGTATCATAACTGACAGAGCTATTGACTTCATCATGAAAGACCCGGCAGTGGAATACGTACAGAATGTAACAGGTAGCAGTCCGCGTGTAGGTACCAGCCAGGCCAGAAGCCAGTTGACCGTCATCCTGAAAGAATGGAAGGAACGTGACAACACGACCATTGACGAAGTAATGGACCGCATACAGAAAGAGCTGGAAAAATACCCGGAAAGTAAAGTGTATCTTTCTACTCCTCCGGTAATTCCCGGACTTGGTACTGCCGGTGGTTTTGAAATGCAGCTGGAAGCCCGTGGCGATGCAACGTATGACGATTTGGTAAGAGCTACGGATACGCTGATGTATTACGCTTCACAACGGAAAGAAATTGCAGGATTGTCTTCATCACTTCAGGCAGAAATTCCTCAGTTGTATTTCGATGTAGACCGTGATAAGGTTAAGTTAGCAGGTGTTCCGATGGCAGATGTATTCTCTACCATGAAAGCTTACACCGGCTCTGTTTACGTGAATGACTTCAACATGTTCAACCGTATCTACCGTGTATACATTCAGGCAGAAGCTCCGTATCGTCAGCAACGCGACAATATCGGTCTGTTCTTTGTAAGAGGATCTGATGGTGACATGATTCCGCTGACAGCCCTTGGAACTACTGATTATACAACCGGACCGGGAAGTATCAGACGCTTTAACATGTTTAATACAGCCGTTATCCGAGGAACCACAGCCAATGGAGCAAGTTCCGGTCAGGTAATGGAAACGCTGGAACAGATTGCACGCGAAAAATTACCCGACAATATCGGTGTTGAATGGAGCGGTCTGTCCTATCAGGAAAAGAAAGCCGGCGGACAAACCGGACTCATCCTGGCGCTGGTATTCCTGTTCGTCTTCCTGTTCCTGGCAGCCCTTTATGAAAGCTGGACAGTGCCTATCGCCGTATTGATTTCACTTCCGGTAGCCGTTTTAGGAGCGTATGCGGGTATTACCCTCTGCGGTTTGGAAAATGACACCTATTTTCAGATTGGTCTGGTAATGCTTATCGGTCTTGCCGCGAAGAACGCCATTTTGATTGTGGAATTCGCCAAAGACGAAGTCGATAAAGGACGTGATATCGTAGAATCTGCTCTTCATGCAGCCAGCCTGCGTTTCCGCCCCATCTTGATGACCTCACTGGCCTTCATCCTGGGTATGCTTCCAATGGTGATTGCCTCAGGTCCGGGGTCAGCCAGCCGACAAGCCATCGGTACCGGTGTATTCTTCGGAATGATAGTAGCTGTTACCGTAGGTATCTTGCTCGTGCCGTTCTTCTTTGTAATGATTTACAAAGCTACCCACAAAATTAAAGCGAAACAGTAAACCTTACAGATGTAGCTTATGAAACTGAAAAATCAACTATATAAAATTTTGGTGATTCCCGTAGCAGCCCTCCTGATGGGAGGCTGCAAAATCGGGAAACAATACACCCGTCCTCAGATAGATTTGCCCTCTACCCTCGACAGCACAAGCGTAGATACCGTATCTATTGGTGACTATCCCTGGGAACAGCTTTATACGGACACGATCCTTCAGCAACTCATCCAAAAGACCTTGGACAACAACAAGGATATGCTGATTGCAGCAGCAAAAGTCAAGGAACTGGCTGCCATGAAACGTATTGATTATGCAAACCTCTTCCCTCAAGTCGGACTTAAGTTCTATGCAGAACAAGAAGGCGAAGACCACGGAGGCGGACACTATAAATCAGACGACCAGTATGATATAAAACTGGGAGTTACATGGGAAATCGACCTGTGGGGAAACCTTCGCTGGGCCAAAGACAAAAGTATGGCCGAGTTTATGGGCTCCATTGAGAATCAGCGGGCCTTGAAAATGAGTCTGGTGGCACAAGTGGCACAATCCTACTTTGAACTGGTGGCTCTCGACAATGAGCTGTCTATCGTGAAAAAGACAGTAGATGCCCGCCGGGAAAGTCTGCACCTCGCACGTATCCGCTATGAAGGAGGACTGACTTCAGAAACAGCCTTCCGCCAGGCACAGGTGGAATTGGCAAGAACAGCCACTTTGGTTCCCGATCTGGAAAAGAAAATTACATTGAAACAAAATGAAATAGCCTTCTTAGCTGGAGAATATCCCCACGACATAAAAAGAACAGTCCTGCCTGAAGATGTAATTCATGCAGCTTCCTTACCCGTGGGACTCCCCTCTTCCTTGCTGGAGCGTCGGCCGGATGTACGTCAGGCAGAACAGGCCGTCATTGCTGCCAATGCAGCTGTAGGAATTGCTTATACCAATATGTTTCCTAAACTGACACTGACAGCCAGCTATGGTTCAGAAAACGACGAACTTCTCATCTGTTCAAATTGCCTCATTACTTATTGGCGGGAACTATTCTTCAGCCATTTTCGCCATGGGAAAAACCGGGCCATGCTGAAAGCAAAGAAAGCTGCCTGTGAACAAGCTGCCTACGCATACGAGAAAGTGGTACTGAACGCTTTCAAAGATGCTTACAATGCCATAGCAGAGTATAACAAGGTGAAAGAAATCTATGAAACCCGCTTGCGACTGGAGCAGTCTTCGAAAATCACACTTGATTTGGCTCAGCTGCAATATATCAACGGAGTAATTGGTTACATGGATTTGCTGGATGCACAGCGAGGTTACCTGGATGCCCAAATTGGATTGAGCAATGCAGTACGTGACAAACAGATTACGATGGTTAATTTATACAAGGCCTTAGGAGGAGGCTGGCAATAATCCTCCCATAAAAAACGCGGAAACTTGATTAGTTTGAGACATCAGTTTCCGCGTTTTTTGTATATTATACAGATTCTACTCCATATACCTACGGTAAATTTCATTCCGTATAGATTCAAATTCTTTGTCTATCGTTTCTGTTCCTGCATACATCAGGAACATAGGAAGTGTTTCTCCTCCCTTGCGGTACGAAGGCTGTACATACTCTTTTTCGCATAAACTGAATCCGCACCGCTGATAAAAACCAATACGCCGGCGACTCCATTCGTCCACCGGTTTCTCCACTTCCAGAATAATGACTCCCGGGAATTGCTGCTGAAGGACTTCCATGATTTTCCGTCCATATCCTTTATTGCGCACAGATGGAGAAGTAGCCAGATGCTCCACATAAGAAAAGCCGGCAAACTTCCACACTGTAATAAGTCCAACCAGAAGTTCATCATCTGAAATCAAGTAGCAGGTAAAGTCTGCGCAGTTATCCACATTATCTCGTTGTCCTACATCATCCCTCCGCTCCGCTTCAGGGAAAGACTCATGCAACAAGTTTTCTACAAAAGAATAGTCTTTGTCTGTGGTTTGAAGTGGTGTAAATTGAAGCATAACCAATAGATTTAGAAATTATTACTCTGTATAAAAACGAATCGTCCGTTCCAAGGAGCGCTGGCATACGGGACAGAACACAGGTGCCTCATTGATTCTCATCCGGCATTCCGTAGTCGGGCGATAAATTCCTTTTTTAGTGTAACCAGCCCCTTCGTATACCCCGACTTTTGTGTAAATCAGTTTTTCATCAGTCTGAGGTTTTGTTGGCACAGGAGTTCCCGGTTCCAGCATATCCTTCCATTTATCTTCAAATGAACCAAAGTCGTAATATTCGGTTCCCAAGGCTCTATGTCATAAGGATACAACGGACTGGGAGCCTCATCATACGCATATTCATCGGCCAGCCCTCCAAAACTATGCCCAAACTCATGTACCACAACTGGTCTGAACATAGAGTGATGTGCCGTAGTCAATGTGTAGGAGTTGTAAATACCTCCTCCTCCGTAGGTATCCGTATTGGCAAGGATAATGATATGCTCGTATGGAATACCTGCCAGCCAGTTATGAATGGCTTTCACGCTACGCGTGGTCAGATAACGGTCGGAATAAAACGTATCAAAATGCGAACTTACGGCTGTTTTTTTCCATTCATCCTTTCGGGGAATACTTACCCCACTGTCTTTTGACTCACTAAATACAGCCACAATATTGAAGCGGTCCTTCAGTTTCTTAAACGGTTCATGCGCAAACAAGGCTTCACACGCCACCGCCGCATCTTTGTAAAACAAATCCGATTCATTAGCTGCATAACCTTCTGCCATAATGCCACGTCAATGCATTTATCCGAAGAACCTCCTTGCCACAAATAGCGATGCGGTGTCAACTCTCCCTCCCCTCTTTGATGAATCAGAATATCGGAAGGATTAACCTCATGTACCAGCGTAGCATTCACTTCGCGCGAGGCATTCCGCAAAACGACGGTAATTTCTGCCGGCTGCTTGGGATAAGGCACCAAAAAAGCATTTTCAAATCCACGTTTCACCACCTTGGCTTCCTGTTCTCCAATCCATTCCTGAAACAAGCTGGAGAAAGAAGTGCGGTAGATAACCTTCCGGTAGCCTTATCCTTCATGGTTATCTCTCCATTTCCTTCCAACGGAAGTTCCGACAAATGATGGCGTCTTCCTGCCCACTGCGGAAGAACCGACAATTCATCCAGACAAATGTCCCGCTTGTCCGCATTTCCCATAAATATATAATCCAGACGAAGCGTCTTGTCTACAAAATAATCTTCAAAAGTCTGCGCAAAGGTACTGCTTCCAAGTGACAGCCCCAATGCAAAAATCAATGCTGCTCTTTTCATACGTTCTTTTATTTTCCCACAAAAATAACGAAATGTCTTGTTTCCACACAATCCGCAGTCTAAAAAGCATTTCAATACATCACTCTTTCATAAAACCAGTACTTCCACGAAAGTACTACAGTACTGCAAAGGAAATACTCCAGTACTTTCAGGGAAGTACTACAATACTGCAAGGAAAGTACTGACTTTACATGAAAATACTTTGAACAACACATAAAAAAGCGGTGCCTTCACCAAGAGACACCGCCATCCAAATATTTATCATCAATTAATTAAAGAACTTTATTCCAATAAAGTATGTACGCGGCTGTGTTGGGCCATAGAAATACTTGGAGTCACGATTCATACCTTTATCCAAATCCTTCTGGAAGGCATTAAAGATATTCTGCACACCTCCGTTTACCTGTAACTTCAAATGGTCATTCAGCACAAAGGTGTAATTCAGCTTCAAGTTGAAATCCATAAAGTCAGGGGTATGTTCCAGGCGGTCCTTCTCAATGTATCCGGCAAAGTGAGGAACAATCATGCGTCCCGTATATACGCCGGAAAGAGAAAAGTCAAAGTTCTTCAACGGGGCCGAACTGAACGTAAAGTATCCATAGTAATCCGGAGTACGCGGCATGCGCTTGATAGCTGCTACATCTTCATCTTCGCTCCATCTCACCGCTTCCGTATAACGGCTGCGCTGTACCGTAAAACCTAACTGCAACTGTGCTTCCTTTCCATGGGCAATCTTGTAGTCAATATTGGCTCCATACACTCGTGCACCGTTTCCGTTTCTGCGTTCCTGCACCAATGTGCCCGATACAGGGTCCTTTCCTAAACTTTCCAGATAGAATACATCGTTCAACGCCGTATAGAAACCTTCAATCAGCAAGTTCGACTGGAAATGTCCGAAATTAAAACTCCAGTCTACAGAACCACTGAAACTATTAGAACGTTCCGGTTTCAGTCCTTCTGCCAGTCGTACTTCCATTGCCTCACCTCCTACAGCCGCCACATGCAAGTCCTCATCGTATGCCTGAGGTGCACGGAAACCCGTCGACCAGGTCAGACGTCCCTGGAATTTATCAGAAGGTTTCCAGAGAGTATTGATACGCGGACTGAAAATCACATTATCCACCAAATTGTGTTTATCCAAGCGGAACCCAGCCAATATCGTGAAATAATCCAGTTTCCATTCATTCTGCACAAATCCGCTGGCAATCTTCACATCCTGTCTCAAGTCACGTCCGTAACCCGTCATCACATCATGCAAGGAGTTATACTGGTACTCCAGTCCACCGGTAAAGGTAGCCGGAGAAAAGAGACAGTTGTCCATGTTTCCTACATACATAGCACCACCTACAGCAGTCAAGTCTTTGGTTTTTCCGTATGCATTCTCTGCCTTGTCTGCCCCGTAATAGCTGTTACGGTCGGTGTGCTGTGCCGAAGCATATACAGAAAGCTTGTGCTTGTACTCATTGAAGAAAACATCATACGTCAGTCCCCCGCTGTTAATGATGTGCTTGGTCTGTTCCGTAATGTCTGTTTCGTGAGGCTGCAAGTCAAACTTGTTTCCTCCGCGACGGAACTCGTTGGTAGTATGATATTCCAAACTGATACGGCTGAACTGTGTCGGACGGTAATATGCCCGCAATCCGAATGTATTCATATTCAGTTTACCCAACTCAGAGAATCCGTCCCCATCCGCATCATACGGATTACGGTTGCGATAAGACTGATACAGCGCGATGCCATACGAATTGTCGGACGAAACCAGTGAGGCATTGGCTCCCATATACTGTTCCCATACCTTTCCGTTCAAGTTCGACATGGTAGAAGCCACCTGAAATGAATTACGAACGGGGTCTTTGGTAATGATGTTAATGGTACCCCCCACGGCATTGGCTCCAAATAAAGCAGAACCACCTCCGCGAACCACTTCCACACGCTCAATCATATTAGTTGGAATCTGCTCCAGTCCATACACGCCCGACAATGCACTCATCACCGGACGACTGTTAATCAGAATTTGTGAATAAGGTCCCTCCAATCCATTGATACGCACCTGAGGGAAACCGCAGTTCTGGCAATTGTTTTCCACACGCAATCCCGACTGATAGTTCAGCGATTTAGCCAAATCGGTAGAATTGACAATTTCAAACAACTTGTTGCTCATCACATTCACCACCACAGGCGCTACTTTACGGCTGGTTTCATTCCGGTTGGCCGATACTACTACCTCATCCGTCATGATACTTTCTTCCTCCATAACAAAATGCATGTCGACCACAAAGTCTTTACTCACCGTCACCTTCTTTACCTGAGTGGTATATCCCATTATCTGCACCTTCAAGGTATATTCTCCTGCCGGCAACTTTTTAAAACGGAAATATCCTCCGGCATCCGTCACCGTACCTTCTCCAGTTTCCACCAACAACACGGTCGCATAAGGCAATCCTGCTTCCGAACCTTTCTCAATTACGTGTCCCACAATGGCATTTCCTTCTTTTACGGGACCATCAGCGTATGCAATAGTACAGCTGACAAGAGCGCATACCACTCCCATCAGTAAATTGATATATTTTTTCATTATTTGCTCCTAAAAAATTAATACTATGTTCTTCAAATTCCCAATAAGAACGATAGTACAGGAGGAGCACGAAGGCACATCCCTTCCGTACAACAACATACGGCATGAAATGTATTCTTTATATAAGGTAATGAATAGAGCAGGTGCAAATCGGGAGTCTTTACTTCCGTATGCCCAGGCTCCAATGAAGAAAAAGTCGACAGAAAATGCAACGCTAATGTCTGCCCGTCACTATGAGAGTGAGAATGCGAGAAGGGATGCGAGTGCACAAGCATCACCCCGTTTACCACATGCACGTGGGTAAACAGGGCAGTCGTGGCATAATATGCGGCAAACAAAGTGGCCAGACACAATGCCCATACTCGTATATGTTTGCGGAACCCTTTACACATTTTCCGTCTTCCTACGTATTTTATTCGTTATCTTTGTTTCCAAACAAAAGTTCATAATCACGCTTTGCAGCTGGTACAGTCCATTCTTCAGGAATGAACTTCCACTGGTTCAGCGGAGCCGGATTTAGTACTTTAACCTCCTCAATCCGTTTCATCAGGTAATAGCGTAAATCCTTATCCGTTGAAAAGACAATACGCTTTGCCAGTTCTGCTTTGGGAATACCTGCTCCCTTAGTCAGCAAGTCTCCTCCTCCATTTCCACGATAGGAATTGACGGCTACCCGATATTGCTTGTCCATCTCGAACGGCTTGCCGTCGGCCATCCGTTCGATCGTAATTCTCTTTCCGTATGGTTTGGTCACATCCACCGTATAGATGATACCCGCCGCAGAATCAAAATTGAAGCTGGGATTACGGAAACGACCGAAACCGTTGTCTTTTTCGTTCAGCAACAGCAGGTGGTCATCGGGCGAAGTCATCTGGTTCACCCAAAGGTCATACGACATTTCCAGAAAATCCTTTACTTCCTTTCCAGTCAACACCATCGTGTAAAGCATGTTCTCAAACTTATATAAGTTGAACATATCGCTCATACGAATGTCTCCTTCTTTAATCTCGCATAAGCCGACAAAGGCGCACAGAAAGAAATATCTGCTCCGGTAATATCCAGTTGCAACTGATGAATCAAATCAATAAAGGCTGACGGGCCAAAGAACGCATCCTTAGAAGAAATCGTATGCTCAATCCGTCCGATTTTCCGGGACACAAAAGCCTGCGTCGCCTCATACTGTTTCTGGAAAGTATGCATAAAATCCTTATCCACGGCATAGTCATCCATGCTCACCAGCTTTCCATCTACCTGCTTCGATACAATCTTTCCATTCTGTTTCTTCACTGTTACGGTCACTTCCGATACTACTTTTGCCGTATTGGCCGGATCAATTACCAACACAGAATCGCCCGATGTATTGGTCACTCTTTCATTCCAGCGGGTATGATCGTGTCCCATAAAAATGACGTCGAACCCTGGCACATTGGCAGCCACACCTTTCGATCCGTTTTCTACCACATTGTCCAGTTTCTTTCCATCCATTCCTGAATGAAACAGTCCAATCAAAATATCCGGTTGTTCTTTTTCACGAATTTCCTTCACCCATTTCGCTGCACATGCTTCCATATCTTCAAAACGAAGTCCGGCCCATAACTGCTCAGGCAACCAGGATGGTACTGCCGGCGTAATCATTCCTAACACTACCACCTTCACTCCGTTCCGTTCCAATACTTCATAAGGTTTCAAATAGGGCTTTCCTGTTTTCACATCCACGATATTGGCCCCAAGTATAGGAAAGTCACACTGTCCTACCCAACGGTCGTACACCGCATGTCCTGTCTCCACATCATGATTGCCCATATTGCCCACATCATAGCGCATATAGTTCAGCATAGCGGCACATACATGTACGGAAGCAGTATCCATATAATTGTAGTAATAAGCCACAGGCTGTCCCTGCAGAATATCACCGTTGTCTATCAAAATAAGATTATCGCCATACACCTCACGCTCTTCCTTCACATACGAAGAAACGCGGGCCAGACTTCCTCTCATCTGCTTGTTCTGTATAAAATCATAGGGAAAGTAGCATCCGTGTACGTCGCTCGTCTCTACAAATTTCAATGTGATGGTTTCCTCATTATTCGAGGCTTTCAAATGCCCTTGGCCCATGCCGAGTAGTGTGATCAGGCTGATTAGAAAATAAAATCGTCTAGTCATCATTTTTGCAGACTTTTATATAAGTTTTTGCAAAGATACGAGAAGTTGCCGACATTCCCGCAGAATACTTCCTAAAATACCCAAATACGAAAGATTTCCCAACCGCTTTTTTATGCCATTTTTTCACTACTTTTGCAACCAAATAATATAAAGCCCCTATCAATGGAAGAATTCAGCCAGATGATTGCCGCCGAACTGAAACTGCCGGCACATCGCATAGCCAATACACTCAAACTGCTCCAGGGAGGAGCGACCATTCCTTTCATCAGCCGTTACCGTAAAGAAGCTACCGGCGGACTGGATGAAGTGCAGATAGGCGACATTCAGACACGGTATGAGAAACTGTGTGAATTGTCCAAACGAAAGGAAACCGTACTTTCCACCATCGAGGAGCAAGGGAAACTGACTCCAGAGCTGAAATCCCGTATTTCTGCCTGCTGGAATGCGACTGAACTGGAAGACATTTACCTTCCCTTCAAGCCCAAACGAAAACCCGAGCTGAGACTGCACGTGCCAAAGGACTGGAACCACTGGCCCTCTTGCTCATGATGCAAAAAGAAAACAACCTTGCCGCCAAGGTACGGAACTTCGTCAAAGGAGAAGTCAAAGACGAGGAAGATGCACTGAAAGGAGCACGCGATATTCTGGCTGAACAAATCAGCGAAGACGAGCGGTCGCGCAACCTAATGCGTAACCAGTTCCAGCGCCAAGCTATCATTCAGTCAAAAGTGGTCAAAGGAAAAGAAACAGAAGAAGCTTCGGCCAAGTACCGCGACTATTTTGATTTCTGTGAGCCCTTGAAGAAATGTTCTTCCCACCGCCTGCTGGCCCTTCGCCGGGGAGAATCAGAAGGAGTATTGAAAGTAACCATTTTCCCGGAAGATGAAGATATGTGCAACGAACGCCTTCAACGGCTGTTCGTTCGGGCAAACAATGCATGTGCACACCAAGTGGAAGAGGCCCTCACCGATGCCTACAAGCGCTTGCTGAAACCTGCCATTGAAACCGAGTTTGCCGCACTCAGCAAGGAGAAGGCTGATGAAGAAGCCATTCGGGTATTCGCAGAAAACCTCCGTCAGTTGTTGCTGGCCCCTCCTTTGGGGCAGAAACGGGTGATGGGTATCGACCCTGGATTCCGTACGGGATGCAAAGTGGTCTGCCTGGATGCACAAGGTACCCTTCTGCATAACGAGGCCATTTACCCCCACCCGCCCAAATCTGAATATGCACAGGCAGCCCGAAAGGTTGTAAAGTTAGTGGAACAATATAAAATCGAGGCTATTGCTATCGGAAACGGCACGGCCAGCCGTGAAACAGAGCAGTTTGTAACCAGCCAGCGCTACGACCGTGAAGTACAGGTTTTCGTCGTCAGCGAAGACGGAGCGTCTATTTACTCAGCCTCTAAAACTGCCCGCGAAGAGTTTCCGGATTATGACGTAACGGTACGTGGTGCTGTATCTATCGGCAGAAGACTGATGGACCCATTGGCTGAACTGGTGAAGATTGACGCCAAATCCATCGGCGTGGGACAATACCAGCACGACGTGGACCAGACCAAACTGAAGGCTTCACTCGACCATACCGTAGAAAGTTGTGTCAACCTGGTGGGCGTGAATGTCAACACCGCAAGCAAGCACCTGCTGACCTACGTTTCCGGATTAGGTCCTACACTGGCACAGAATATCGTGGACTACCGTACTGAAAACGGTCCGTTTGAGTCACGCCGCCAGTTATTGAAGGTGCCGAGAATGGGGCCAAAGCCTACGAACAGTGTGCCGGATTCCTGCGTATTCCGCAAGCCAAGAATCCACTGGACAATTCTGCGGTTCACCCGGAAAGCTACCCAATTGTGGAACAGATGGCTAAAGACCTGAACTGCACGGTAGCCGACTTGATTAAGGACAAAGAGCTCCGCAGTAAAATCAATTTGAAGAAATACGTGACCGATACGGTCGTTTACCCACTCTGACGGATATTCTTCAGGAGCTGGATAAACCCGGAAGAGACCCTCGCCAAAAAATACAGGTATTTGAGTTTGACAAGAACGTACGTACCCTGGACGACCTACAGGAAGGGATGGAACTGCCCGGCATCGTGACCAACATCACCAACTTTGGCTGCTTTGTCGACATCGGTATCAAGGAAAACGGTTGGTGCACGTATCCCAACTGGCCGACCGTTTTGTCAGCAATCCGGCCGACGTGGTACGCATCCACCAGCATGTACGTGTCAAAGTTATGAGCATTGACCACGAGCGGAAACGTATTCAGCTCACCATGAAAAGATTGAACAATTAAATTGACAGATAACAATGAAACAAGATGAAAAGGAGCTGTACGGCTGGTTTATTTTCTGCCCCAAACAGCAGCTCCTTCTGGTTAAAGACGGAGACAAGTTCCACATCCCATATTCCGCGGAACCTCCCGTACAGCTTCCTGCTGATACGCCCATACATACCGTCGGGGAAATTCAAGGCCATCCGGCAAAAGCATGTGCCCTTCCGCTGGAAGCACTAACAGAACAGAACACCTCATTTATTCCGACAGACCTGCGTGCTTCGTACGATGTACTGCCGCTGGAAGAATACCAATGTGCCGGGAAAGCCTCTCAAATACTAACATGGGACAAGAACAGCCGCTTTTGTCCGGCTTGCGGCACCCCTACCATACAGACAGGTCCCATCACCAAACGATGCCCTCACTGCGGACAGGAAATCTATCCGCGTATCTCTCCTGCTGTTATCGTTTTAATAAAGAAGGAGGACAGCGTATTACTGGTACACGCACGCAACTTCCGGGGCAGTTTCAAAGGACTGGTAGCCGGCTTTTTGGAACCTGGAGAAACACTGGAAGAGTGCGTACACCGCGAAGTGATGGAAGAAACCGGTATCCGTATCAAAAACCTGAAGTATTTCGGAAGCCAGCCCTGGCCTTATCCAAGCGGTATCATGGTGGGATACTATGCGGAATATGAGAGTGGAACCATCAAATTACAAGATGAAGAACTGAGTGCCGGAGCATTCTACCACCGCGACCACCTGCCGGAAATCCCCAAGAAACTAAGTATTGCGCGAAAGTTGATTGACGCATGGTTAAACAACGAGATATGAAAAAAGCAGCATCATTTCTTATCCGACTTTTTCAACAGCTTCTGAGCCGGATAGTCAAAATCGGAAAACAGTGCATAAGCTGGTATGTACATACTTTCCGCAAATTGCCATGGTATGGGCGTACCGGAATGGGAATCCTGACCGGCATTGGCATGCTCATCGTCTTACTGGTCATGATTGACCTCAATTTCTTGTGGCTGTTCGGAAAATCACCGAGCATGTTCAACATCAAAGAGCCTATACAACGCATCGCCTCTGAGATTTACAGTGCCGACGGAAAACTGATTGGAAAATTCTATTCAGAAAACCGTACACCGGTGGAATACAAGGATATTTCTCCAATACTGGTCAAGACGCTGGTCTGCACGGAAGACGAACGCTTTTACAAGCATTTCGGTATCGACTTTGAAGGAGTATTTGCTGCTGCCAAAGACTACGTAGCTCACGGAACGGCACGTGGAGCCAGTACCATCACTCAGCAGCTGGTCAAAAACCTGTTCAAAGTACGTTCACAATACTCTACCGGACTCTTAGGACATATCCCCGGAGTAAAACTGCTGATTATGAAGGCCAAGGAATGGGTTACAGCAGTCAAGATTGAAATGCTGTACAGCAAGGAAGAGATTCTGACCATGTATTTCAATACAGTAGACTTCGGAAGCAACGCATTTGGTATCAAGACGGCCTGTCATACCTATTTCAATACGACTCCCGATAAAATTACCGTAGAACAGGCTGCCACACTTATCGGTCTGCTGAAAGCTACGACTTATTATAATCCTAAAATCAACCCGAAGAACAGTCTTTCACGACGGAATGTGGTATTGGGAAAGCTTTATGAACACCATGTATTGAACAAGCATCAATTGGATTCCATCCGGAAGCTTCCCACCATTCTGAAATTCAAGCAGGAGAATTATTACACTGGTCCGGCACTCTATTTCCGCGAAGCCATAGCCAATGAACTGAAGGAATGGTGCAAAGAAAATAATACAGACCTCTATGGCGACGGACTGAAAATTTATACCACACTCGACAGCCGGTTGCAGCAATATGCCGAAGAAGCTGTCAACCGTCAGATGCGTGAAGTACAGAAACGGTTTGATGCACATTGGGGTACACAGGCTCCGTGGCGAGACCGGAATGGGGAGGAAATTCCTCGCTTCATCGAAGAACTGGCCGAAAAGACACCGGCCTACCAGTATCTGTCCCATAAATACGGCAACCAGACTGATTCCATCACCTACTACCTGAACCAGCCTCACCGTTGCAAAGTCTTCGACTATGACCTCGGACAAAAAGATACCCTGTTCAGCACCATGGACTCTATCCGCTACATGGAACGCTTCATGCACTGCGGATTTGTAGCCATCGCTCCGCATACGGGAGAAGTAAAGGCATGGGTAGGCGATATCAATTTCCAATCTTGGAAATACGATAAGGTGTTGTCCAAGCGTCAGCCCGGCTCTACCTTCAAACTCTTTGTCTATACTGAAGCCATGAATCAGGGATTATCTCCCTGCGACCTGCGTGTGGATGAAAACATCCCCTGGGAAGTGGAAGAAAATGGAGAAAAGAAACTCTGGATGCCTCACAATGCCAATGGAGGTGCCACTCTCGATACCATGTCTCTGAAAATGGCGTTTGCCCAATCGGTCAACACCATTGCTGCCAACATAGCCCATGAAGTAGGCATTCACCAGATAGCCACTACTGCACACCGCATGGGCATCCAGACCAAGCTGGAAGAAACACCGGCCCTCAGCCTGGGAGCTTCTGACGTATCGCTATTGGAGCTGGTTTCTGCCTACGGCACCGTAGTAAACGATGGAGAAGCCATTCAGCCCACACTGATTACCCGTGTAGAGAATAAAGACGGAAAAGTTATCTACCAACAAGAAGCTGAAGCAACCCAGGCCATTCCTTACGCCAGTGCCTATCTTATGCAACAGATGTTAAGAGGTGGACTGACTTGCCCGAAAGGAACTTCACAAGCGCTCTGGCGTTTCCGCATCTTTGATAAAGGTACGGAGTTCGGCGGGAAGACCGGTACCTCTTCCAATCACTCCGATGCCTGGTTTGTGGGTATCAGTCCCAACCTGGTAGGAGGAGCCTGGGTAGGCGGAGAGTACCGCAGCATTCATTTCCGCACAGGCGAACTAGGGCAAGGCAGTCGCACCGCACTGCCCGTATTCGGATATTTCATGGAAAAAGTATTGGCCAATCCGGAGCTTGCCGCACTTTATGCCAAGAAATTCCCAAGCCCTAAAGAAAAGCTGGACCGTTCATGGGATTGTAATGACTATTTCCCTCACTACTGTGACAGCGATTCCATTCTTATCACGCTGGGAGATTCATTACTCTTCGAAGCAGCACACACCTCTCCCACAGAAGATTAATCTATTGATTTTCAATACGAATCTAAATTCAGCAAAAAATGAGGGTGTGTCAAAATGCATACCCTCTTTTTTTTTATGACAAAGCCCCGACTTTCCCAAGCCGAGGCTTTGTTATTACCTAAAGATTTTGTATCTTTAAACATAAGCAAAGTAATATGGCAAAGATACATTTTCGTTCTTACAATCCCAATCAAATCGTCCTTTTCCCACAAAGAATAGATGAAAATATTCCATCGGACGATCCTGT
>ENA-OQBJ01000490-OQBJ01000490.1-human-gut-metagenome-genome-assembly--contig:-NODE-490-length-20625-cov-3.042541_pt1 | contig 20625 bp, 21 predicted proteins | sample MGYA00242743_ERZ504545 | MGnify/ENA primary metagenome ERZ504545 (study PRJEB26092, sample SAMD00036252) | human gut metagenome | host: Homo sapiens | study: EMG produced TPA metagenomics assembly of...
CAAAAAAAGTAAGTGAATTTAGTAGAAGAAATTACGATTCAACTTGGCCGGAATCCTTTTATGCAGCTACTATGCTGGTTTCTTGTGGAGGACTTCAGCCTTTTACGTTTGATCAGTTATATCCCGCAGAGGTTACTTTTCCTGAGCAGGTTTGTACGGTGGCAGTAGTGAACCATGCTCCTGCTATACCTTTCCCTAAAAAGGATTTATTGACATTGGGCCGATTGGAAGGAGATGGGAAGGTTTTGTCGGAAAGTTTGGCTGGAGGACTGGCTGATAGTCATTATTTCTATCAGGTAGTTATTTCAGATTCAGCAATTACGCAGGAATTGACAGGAGGAGAAATTCTCCCTCAACCGGTAGTAGACAGTTTAACTCAAGTACTTGGGGTCGATATGATTCTTTCAGTGGACAGAATTCAATTGTTGACCGGAAAGAAAGAAATCTACTATCCGGGTTTAATCTCCCCTTTTGCTGCTTTTGATTTGAAAATCCGTCCGGTAGTGCGTGCATACATTCCTTCTAGGGTAATGCCTGTGGTAACTATCAGTAAGGTGGATAGTATGTTATGGGATTTAACTCCTATGTTATCTGACCATGATGTAGTGAAAGAAGCTTCTCAACATACCGGTATTACGCTTGTTAACCAGTTAGTTCCTCATTGGAAGAATGTAGAACGAATTTATTTTGATGGAGGAAATCCCGACATGCGTGATGCATCAGTTTCATTACGAGAAGGAGACTGGCAGGAAGCAGGCCGTTTGTGGAAGAATTTATACGACTCATTGAAAAAGGGAAAATTGAAATCACGCGCTGCTTTCAATATGGCTTTAGCCTGTGAGGTACAGGGGGTGATGGATGAGGCTGTTTCTTGGATTGAAAAAGCAAAAAGTTGTGCATCTAAAGGTTCGGAAGAAGAACGTGCTGCACTCTTTTATTCTACAGTATTGCAGGAACGCGCCAAAGATTTTCAGTTGCTGAACCTTCAAATGGCTCGTTTTGGAAACAAAATCAATTAATAATATCTTGTCCGATTCATTTTTTTTGTACATTTGAGTACATAAAAAGAATATAGCCTATGAAAATGAGTGAACAATCACGTGCTTCAATAGTCTCGACTCTGAAAACAGCCCTTTGCCGGTATGCATCAGAAGGAGATGAAACGGTCGTTACAGATATTCATTTGCAACCAAACTCAGAAAGTGGTGAGCTGATTATTTTCGACGATGACGATCAGGAATTGTCGCGTACAATCATCAATGAGTGGGTAGAATATGAGAGTGATGACTTCTATACTGTAGTAGAACCGATTCTTCGTGCTGAGGTTGAGGCGCTGAAAGAGAGCGGAAAACTGGAGAAGCTTTGTCTGATGAAGCCTTACTCTTTTGTGCTGGTAGATGAAGACAAAGAAACGGTAGCCGAACTGCTTCTTGTGGACGAAGATGAGACCTTGTTGCTGAATGATGAGCTGCTAAAAGGGTTGGATGAAGAATTGGATGCCTTTTTGAAGGACTTGTTGGAACGTTAAATTCCGCTAGAATGGGAGAGCGAATCACATTCCGCCGCATGAGGGGTTGCGAAGCATACACCCTCATTGGAGAGGGAATCCGACTGTGAATGGCAAATTTTTTAACCGTCAGCACCGTTGGAAACCGGGGATGGGAAGTGTCCTGAAATGGCGGTTCTCTCCTAATCCCCAGCGGAAAGAAAAGCGTACAATCAAATGGAATCCTAAAGTGCATTATCTCACCTCTCTGGAGAAAGTGGTGGGTAATTCATTGATTTGGTTGGGGCATAACTCTTTTTTTCTTCAATTGGGTGGAAAGCGTTTGATGATTGATCCTGTATATGGAAGTATTCCGTTTGTCAAAACGCCGAAGTCAATTCCCTGCCGATCCGTCTATTTTTCGTCAGATAGACTATCTGCTTATTAGTCATGATCATTTTGACCATCTGGATAAACCGAGTGTAGCACGTCTGGTAGCAGATAATCCTCAACTTAAGCTCTTTTGTGGCTTGAATACGGGGGCTTTGATAAAAAGCTGGTTCCCTAATCTGGAAGTGATAGAAGCTGCATGGTATGAACAGTATGTCGATGGCGATTTCCGCTTGACCTTTTTGCCTGCCCAGCATTGGAGCAAGCGTGGTGTAAGCGATGGAGGAGAGCGTTTGTGGGGCTCATTTATGATTCAGGGAGATGGTATTACCATCTATAATAGTGGAGATACCGGATATGCCCGGCATTTTGAAGAAATTGCAGGATTTTTTTCTCATATAGATTATTGCATGGTAGGAATTGGAGCCTACAAGCCTCGCTGGTTTATGAAGCCGAATCATATATCTCCATACGATGCATTGACTGCTTCGGCAGATTTGCATGCAAAGGTTACAATTCCAATGCACTATGGCACTTTTGACCTTTCGGATGAACCTTTGTTCGATCCTCCTCATGTGTTTGCGGCAGAAGCCAAGAAGCGCGGTATGCCGGTCATAATTCCTGAATTAGGGGAGATTATCAAGTTACAACCGATTCGATAGAGATTATATCGTCAAGAAATAAAAAAAGTCCGGAAATCTTACCTTCTGCACATGGTCAGAAAATAGATTTCCGGACTTTCTATTGTCAATTGTTTCGTTTTCTAATCATAATAAATCCGCCGGTCATCGGCAGCGGGTTACTTCGTGTGAGCGTTTTCACTCAACATGACGTACCCCCAGATCATAGGATCTGCATTTGCAATCTTCTTGAAAATCTTTGTTACCTTTTTCATAACTGTTATCCTTTCATTTGCTTTTTGTTAGTACCTATTGTATCTTAATCTCTAGTTTAGTTATTGTTCTTCGAGGTGCTCTTCGCAGAGGACCTTTCAAATCTTTGTTACCTATTGTTGTTATCCTTAATCTTTTTATCCTTTCCTCCAGAACCCTTTCAGGTTCCTTCGTTCGTTTTATTACACTGCAAAGGTAATGCCTTTTTTTTGAAAACATGTTTTATAGCATGTAATTTTATTTTTCTGTTGTTTTGTTGATGTAAATCAATTGCTTTGGCAAAGACTGACAAATCGTCTGCTTCATTTGTCAGTTTTAGCTGACAGAATTTCATTTATATTCCTCAAAGGAGAATATGTCAGTTCGGAAATATAGTGGACTTTTGGGGGTAATCAATTGCTTGACCAGATTCTGTTGTAGATGATTGTGTACTCATTTTGTCTTGTCTTTTATTTGTCCTGAGAATAAAAGATAAGATTTTTGTGTCTTTTTTTGTTACAAAAGATATAGTTTTACGTTTACCTTTTTGAGAAATGACTTCTACGACGATTCTAATAAGCATGAGTAAAGAAACATTGATATCAACTTTCACCGATTTGAGAAAAAGTTTTCTCCAGTTGGCAATGCGCCTCCTTCCTAGCAGAGAGGATGCTGACGATGCGTTGCAGGAGGCTTTCTTCCGTCTGTGGAAGCATGCAGACCGAATCGATTCGCGTGAAGAGGCAGAGGCGCTTACAGTTGTTACGGTAAAGAATCTGTGCATCGATACTTTGCGTAAAAAGAATCATTTGCTTACGGTGGAGCTGGACGAAAATCGAGATGAATCTATTTCCGATTCAGCAGCCGAGGTGTTGGAAAAGGAAGAGCAGTTCCGTATGGTTGAGCGTATTATTGAATCTAGATTGACGCCACTTCAGAAGCAGATTCTGCACATGAAAGAATATGAAGGAAAGAAATATAATGAAATAGCCGGCATATTGGGTATGCAGGAGGCAGCAGTACGTATGCAACTATCGAGAGCGAGAAAAGAAATTAGAGAATGTTACTTAAAACAAATGGAGCGATGAAAAACAACGAACGAACTTTTCAACAGTGGAAAGAGCTGGCAAACCGCTACTTTGAGGCTGAAACGAGTGAGGCTGAAGAAGAAGCACTGGCACGTTTTTTAGCTACTCCTGCTGCACAAGGCAAGGAGTTCGATGAACTTCGTGCTGTGATGGGATATTTTGTTACAAGACGTTCCATATACAATCGACCGCATACACGCAGTGTACGAATGTGGCATTATGTAGCAGCTGCGGTTATGGGAATCATTGTTCTGATTACAACTTGGCAGCTGACGGAAAGAACCAATGTGTGTGTGGCTTATATTAACGGGGAACGTTGTACCGACAAGGAAATTGTATTTTCCGAGGCTTTGAAGTCTGTGGAAAAGGTTCGTCACTATTCACCGGAGGAAACTGTCGAAATGCAGTTGTCGGATTTGTTTCAGACGTTGGAAGAAAATGATACTATATCAATGGATAATTAATGACAAGATGATATGAAACGATGGGTTATATTATGGATAATCATGCTGTCTGTGTTGTCTGGGTATGCACAGAAAGGTATGCATGTAGACGCCTTGTTTGAAAGTCGCTTTAAGCATGACAAACGTGCCGTAGAGGTGCTTATCAAAGGGAAAGAATTGAAAAAGTATCATCTGACCTTGTTTCGCAGCTTGACAGTCACTGATGCTCCGGCTGTGTCGGAAGAAATAGAGGAGTTTGTCAGTCGGGATGCTTTAGCGGCAGTTGATAAGGAGGAAGGCAGAGTGGGTAAGAAATTATATTACGGTTTTTACTGTTTTCCGCCACGGGATGACAATTACAGGTATTTATTCTATCGGAATACTTTGGTCGCGCCTGGCAGCAAAAAGAAGGCTGAAGTGACGGTGGTATACATGGAAGGAGAAGTTACTCTGGAAGAACTGAAACAGATGTTCAAATGAAATGCAAACAAACAAGATACGATAAGATATGAAGAAAATGATTTTGCTTGCAGTCACTCTGCTGACTGCAGCTGGCGGATATGCCGAAAGTAGAGATTCACTGAAGGTGGAAAGTGTCATGAGTGTGGAGAATCCCGAACGGGTGACAATCACTGAGTCTGGAAACCGCTTCCTTGTGGAAATCAATGGAAAGAAAGATAATCCGGGTTTCCGTTATGCTCGTGAGGTGGAAATATCTCCTTCGGATGTTTCGGTAACAAAGGAGCGCAGCGGCAACTGGGATTTTAATATTCCCTTTAGAAAACGCACGTCGGAAAAAAGGCATAAGCGTAATGAGTTTGTGCTGAAAGATTTTAAGATAGGACTTTCCTGCGTGCAGGGAGCTCCTGAAAATATGGATGTCAGCATGGGATCATCATGGGAGGTTACTACTCCTACTCTCGGATGGCAGTGTTATCCGTGGGCTACGGAAACTTCTCTTTCTATCGGAGTGGCATGCAGCTGGCGCAATTACCGGATGACCAGCAGGCAGCGTTTTATAAAAGATGCGGGTAGTGATATGTACATCGGTAGTTATCCAGAAGAAGCGACATTCAGTTTTCACGTATCAAAGTTTTCAGTTGGGCTGTTCCTGTCATGCTTACTCATGAAACAAAGAATAATTTCAACTTCAGTCTGGGAGCAATTGTCAATTTCAATACACATGCCAGTCTGAAAACGAGGTATAAATTGGATGGACAGGAATTTAAGCTGACCGATAGCAACATCCATCAAACTCCGGTGACAATAGATATTCAGGCATCTATAGGTTATAAGACGATTGGATTTTACGTAAAATATAGTCCTTGTAAGATACTTGATACGGCGTACGGTCCTGAGTTCAGCGCCCTGTCTGTAGGTCTTGTATTGTTCTGATTTATTAAAAGATAACCCTTCTAAATAACTGTCAGCTATTTAGGAAGGGTTTTATTTTTAGGGAAACAAGCAGCTTAACGCTTCAATGCAGCAATGCTTTCTTTCAATGCTGCAATCTTCGTTTCTGCATCAGCCTGTTTCTTGCGTTCCATTTCAATGACATTGGCCGGAGCCTTGCTGACAAACTTTTCGTTGCTCAGCTTTTTCATTACGCTTTGCAAGAATCCTTCCTGATATTTCAGGTCAGCTTCCAGTTTTTTCAGCTCTTCTTCTACGTTAATCAGGTTACCTAATGGTACGGCATATTCTGTAGTACCCACCATGAAGCAGCAGCTCCTTCCGACTTGGTTTCTACCTGCTTGATTTCTGACAAGTTGCAGAGTTTGGCTATTACAGAACCAAAGCCGGCTACCGGATTTTCTCCAGTTACTTCAAGTGCCAACGCTTCTTTCTGTGCGATGTTCTTCTGCAGGCGGATGGTACGGATGCCACTGATTACTTCTTTCACAGCTTCAAACTGTGCAATCAGTGCTTCGTTGTAAGGCATGTCTTTTACGAGCGTCTGGGTCATGATGCTTTCGCCCGGCTGACGGTCGTAAATGTGCTGCCACAACTCCTCTGTGATGAACGGCATGAACGGATGGAGCAGTTTCAGCAAGGTTTCAAAGAATGCTAATGTCTTTTCGTAGGTTCCTTGTCGATAGGCTGTCCGTATGCAGGTTTCACCATTTCCAGATACCAACTTGAGAATTCGTCCCAGAACAACTTATATACAGCCATCAACGCTTCGCTCAGACGGTATTTACCGAAGAGGTCGTTTGCTTCTTCTGCGGTCTTGGCCAGCATAGAGTCAAACCATTCAGTGGCCAGTTTGGCATATTCCGGCTGTTCGATGTCGGCTACCTGCCAGCCTTTTACCAGACGGAAGGCATTCCATATCTTGTTGTTGAAGTTACGTCCTTGTTCGCAAAGTGCTTCATCGAAAAGAATATCGTTTCCGGCAGGAGCAGCCAGCATCATTCCCATACGCACTCCGTCGGCACCGAACTGTTCAATCAGTTCCAGCGGGTCGGGTGAGTTACCGAGTGATTTTGACATCTTACGGCCAATCTTGTCGCGTACGATACCGGTGAAGTATACGTTGCGGAACGGCATGTCGCCCATGTATTCGTAGCCAGCCATAATCATACGTGCTACCCAGAAGAAAATGATGTCCGGTCCGGTTACTAGGTCGGCAGTCGGGTAGTAGTACTTGATTTCTTCGTTGCCCGGGTTATTGATACCGTCGAACAATGAAATCGGCCACAACCATGAAGAGAACCAGGTGTCGAGGCAGTCATCTTCCTGACGCAAGTCTTCCATCTTCAGGTTTGCATCTCCGGTTTTTTCCTTAGCCAGTTCCAATGCCTGTTCCGGAGTTTCAGCTACTACGAAACCACCTTTCGGCAAGTAGTAAGCCGGAATACGGTGTCCCCACCACAGCTGACGGCTGATACACCAGTCTTTAATGTTTTCCAGCCAGTTGCGGTATGTATTCTTATATTTGGCAGGGTAGAACTTCAACTCGTCGTTCATTACCGGCGGCAATGCCATGTCGGCAAAGTGCTGCATCTTGAGGAACCACTGCATAGACAGTTTCGGTTCGATGGCTACGTTGGTACGTTCAGAGAAACCTACCTTATTCGTATAAGCTTCTACCTTTTCCAGCAATCCTGCTGCATCCAGGTCTTTTTCAATCTGCGCACGTACGTCGAAGCGATCCATACCTACATACAATCCGGCAGCTTCACTCAGTGTACCGTTGTCATTGAAAATATCAATAGAAGGAAGGTTGTATTTTTCTCCCAGCATGTAGTCGTTCACGTCGTGTGCCGGAGTAACTTTCAAACAACCTGTACCGAATTCAATGTCTACATAGCTGTCTTCAATAACCGGAATCACACGTCCTACCAGCGGAACGATAACTTTCTTGCCTTTCAGCCACTGGTTCTTCGGGTCTGCCGGGTTGATACACATCGCCGTATCACCATGATGGTTTCCGGACGCGTAGTAGCTACTACGGCATAACGGCGACCTTGTGCGTCGCGGTGTACGATTTCACCTTCAGCTCCTGTTTCACCGCTCATGTCGTCATCAGCTACGTAATAACGCAGGTAATACAGTTTGCTATGCTCTTCTTTGTAGATTACTTCTTCGTCAGACAAGGCAGTCAGTGCTTTCGGGTCCCAGTTTACCATACGTACGCCACGGTAAATCAGTCCCTTGTTATAAAGGTCTACGAACACTTTGATTACGCTCTTGCTACGGGCCTCGTCCATGGTGAAAGCCGTACGGTCCCAGTCGCATGATGCGCCCAGTTTGCGGAGCTGCTTCAGAATGATGCCTCCGTGTTCTTCTGTCCACGCCCATGCATGTTTCAAGAACTCTTCACGTGTAAGGTCTGTTTTCTTGATGCCTTGTTGAGCCAGACGATTTACCACCTTTGCTTCAGTAGCGATGGATGCATGGTCTGTACCCGGTACCCAGCACGCATTCTTTCCCATCATGCGGGCACGTCTTACAAGAATATCCTGGATGGTATTGTTCAGCATGTGTCCCATGTGGAGCACTCCCGTCACGTTAGGGGGAGGAATGACGACGGTGTAAGGTTCACGTTCGTCGGGTTTAGAACTGAAAAGTTTGTGGTCCAGCCAATACTGATACCATTTTCCCTCCACGTCAGCGGGATTGTACTTACTTGCTAATTCCATGGTTATAATATCTTTATTATTTATGTTTATCGTATAATCGGCTGCAAAAATAATAAAACTACTTGGATTTTAGGGGGCTTTGCCCGAAAACTTCATTTGTTCTGGCCCGATAGTGTAAGTACAGGCATTTTTTTCTTTACCTTTGCACCAATAAATTATCAAATTAAGCGCGTATGAAAAAGATAGCTTTACCTACAAGAAACGGTCTGATAGACGACCATTTCGGTCATTGTGAGTTTTACACCATTTTTACGGTAGACGAAGAGAACCGTATAGCTCGTACGCAAGTGCTCCCTTCTCCGCAGGGTTGTGGATGTAAGTCGGATATTGCTTCTAAATTACAGGCTGACGGGGTGACCGTGATGTTGGCCGGCAATATGGGAGCCGGTGCGCTGGCCAAACTTTCAGCTTGTGGCATAGAGGTAATCAGAGGATGCCATGGTTCAGTGATGGAAGTGGCTGAGCCTATCTGGCTGGAAAGATACAGGATTCTGGCGTAGGTTGCGATCATCATCATGAGGGTGGAGAACATCAGTGTCCGAATCATTGATTTATAATCCCCTTTGTATGTAGGGAGAAATGAAGCAGGGTGTTTTATGTCTCCCTTGTGAGAGCCTTATGTTTTTCCGGGTGGAGCTATACGTTTTCCGTCGGGAAAACATAAGGCTTTGCTGTAAGAAACGTAAAAGATTCTTTGTGGTTAAGAAAATATTTCAAAGGTATGTCAAGAATAGGATGCTGTTTTAAAAGGAAGAATGGAGAGTCTCCTTTTTGATAAAATCACTATCTTTGTAAGAGATTCTTAAGTACGTATTTATGAGTAAAATGATAAAGCTGTGCTTGGTGGCATGTTTGTGGGGAATTACGCTGTTGGGAAATGCGCAGACACAGATTGCATTTATATCGGATGCACATATTCAAGATGTGGACGGTCATGCCGAACGAGTGCGTTCCATGGAGGTACAGGTACAGTCCACCCGTTTGTTTAATGAAAATTATTATGCGCTTCTGGCGGCTCTTGATGACGTGGCTCGCAGGAATATTCGCTGGGTTGTGTTGCCGGGTGATTTAACCGATAACGGGCAGTTCTTCAATCAACAAAAAATAAAGAATATATTGCATTCGTACACGCAAAGAAAAGGTATGCGCTTTTTTGTGACTACAGGTAATCATGATCCGGCTCTTCCTTTGGGGCTGATGCAAAAGAATGCGCATTTTCTGGCAGCAGACGGAAGCCGTGTGACGCGTGAGGATTCGTGTGCCGGTTATGTGTCGCAGATGGAATGCTATGCCGATTTTGGCTTTTTCCCTCGGAAGGACGACTGTTATTGGGAAAGTCCTTTTACTTCTTATACGTATGACAAGTATTCTTACGAGGATGCTTGCCGTGAAAGTGTATTGAGCAAGCGGACCTACACACTGTGCGATTCGCTGACGGCTACGGATGCTAGTTACCTGGTAGAACCGGTAGACGGACTCTGGCTGCTGGCCATTGACGGGGGAGTTTATCTTCCAAAAGAAATGAAGGATGGAAAGTGGAGCTATCAAGGTTCCAGTGCTGGATACAACCTTGTGCTGAAACACAAACCGTTTTTGTTGCCTTGGGTGCGAAAGGTAGTAGAGGAAGCACAGAAGCGCCATAAGACACTGGTGGCATTTTCACATTATCCGTTGGTCGACTTCAATGACGGAGTGTCGGAGTCTGTACGTCAGATGTGGGGCGACCGCCGGTTCGATCTGCACCGTGTGCCAGAAGCCGAAGTGAGTGAGGCTTTTCTGCAAGCCGGACTGCGTCTGCATTTTGCCGGACACATGCACGTGAATGATACTGGTATCTGGGAAGGAAAAGACGGGAAACACCTATATAATATACAGGTCCCTTCAATTGCGACCTATGTACCGGCCTATAAGATTCTGACCATTGAAAGCGATGAGGTGTTTCGGGTGGAAACGGTAGCATTGGACACGGTGCCAGGATTCGATAGTCTGTTTCCTTTGTATCGGGCAGAATACCAGTCGGATAGTCTGAAAGGACATTCACCTGTATGGAATAAAGAAATTCTTTCTGCCCGTACGTATGGAGAATTCTGCGATTATCAGTTTCGTGATTTGGTTCGTCTGCGATTCATTCCGCGTGACCTTCCGGAATCCTGGCGGGCCTGCCTGGATTTTACCGGTGCCCAGATGCTGGAAGCAGTGTCGGGAGAAGAGAAGTCGGATGATGCCGACTGGACTGACTGGTGTATGAAAGATTTGGTTCTGGATTTATATCGTCTGCGTTATGCAGAACGTCTGGCTTTGGAAGATATTCCGAGAACTCGTTTGGCGGTTTATCGTTATCTGTTTGACCGTGCGCGTATTTCTACGTTCCGTTCGGCCGAAGTGGAGATGGTGAAAGGTCTGGGTACGCTTTTCCTTGCTTTTCTGAATGGAGAGCCTTGTCAGAATTTTGTGATTGACCTGGAAAAAGATACAATCACAGGCGATTAACTTCCTGAAGTGTACTATTTCCCTCTTAGTTTGCATTATTTTCCTCTTTAGGCTGGGTGTTTCTCTTTACTTTTGCCTAAAATGAGAATTAAATGTTTGCTTAAACTTTTGTTGAAACTATATTACTTATGTGGAACACAAAATCAATATGCTTGTTTCTACTGGGGTTCATTGGAGTAGGAACAGTGGAAGGACAAACTTCCGTAGATTCTTATGAGTATTCTTCTTATGTCGACCCTCGTATCGGTTCCGAGGGACTGGGACGGGTGTTTATCGGGCCGTCGTGTCCGTATGGCATGGTAAAGCCTTCGCCTGACTGTACACCTTCTCCTAATAGTGGATGGTTACCTATGCCGGAGCGGGTAGACGGATTTGCTCAGGTGCATGTCAGTGGTACGGGGGGAGGTCCCAAGTATGGAAATGTACTGGTTACTCCGTTTGGAAATGGTATGGACCGGGTCAACCATTATGACTACCGTGAGTATGAAACCATCCGGTTAGGATATTATGATACGCAGTTCAAGCAGAATGGTATCCGTACGGAAATCACTACTGCCAATCGCGCTTCTTTCTATCGTTTTACGTATCCGGAAGATTCTTTGAAATCGCTGGCAGTGGATGCAGGTTTCTTCTTGGGAGAAAATCCGGTGCCGGATGCACGCGAGGCTCAGCAGTTTGTTGGTTCTGAAATTCAGGTGCTTTCCGACCATGAAGTTGCTGGTTATACACGTATTCGTGGCGGATGGAACAACGGAAAGGCTTATACGGTATATTTCTATGCGGAGACAGACCGTCCGTTTGTGCAGTCGCTTACCTGGAAAGGAAACCGTATTACGGAGGCACAGTCGCAGTATGACTCTGCAGAAAAGACAGGTGCCTTGTTGCGTTTTGCGAAGAATGACAAAGTGGTGCAGTTGAAGGTGGGTATTTCTTTCCTGAGTATGCAGAAGGCAAAAATCAATGCGCATTCTGAAATTCCTCACTGGTCGTTTGAAAAGGTGCATCAGGATTTGTTAGGACAGTGGGAGCAACTTCTTCAGAAAATAGAAATCAATCCGTCGACTCCGCTTGCAAAGAAGCGCATGTTCTATACCGGACTGTATCACACCATGCTGATGCCAGTAGACCGTACGGGCGAGAATCCGCTGTGGAGTGATCCGGAACCTTATTACGACGATTTTTATGCTATCTGGGATACATATCGTAGCTCTTCTCCTTTGATTACCTTGATTGACCCGAAACGGGAGGCCGACATTGTACGTTCGCTGGTAAATATTTACAAACGTGATGGTTATATGCCCGATGCGCGTAGCGGTAACAGCAACGGTCGTACACAGGGTGGTTCGAATGCGGAAATTGTAATTGCCGATGCCTTTGTGAAAGGATTAAAAGGAATTGATTATGAACTAGCATTGGAAGCCATGCTGAAGGACGCTACGGTGCCTCCCGGTGGAAATGAAGAGCAGAAGGCCGAGGCGGACTGATTCCTTATCTGGAATTAGGCTACATACCTCACGGCATTGACCGTGCAGGTAACCGCACAGTAGAATATTCTTATTGTGATTATGCCATTGCATTGGTGGCTAAAGGCTTGGGTAAAGAAGACCTGTATCAGCGTTATTTGAAGCAGTCGGAAAACTGGAAAAACTTGTGGCGTGGTGACTACGAACATGAAGGGGCGAAAGGCTTTATCATGCCGCGCGACAAGGAAGGAAACTGGTTGGACTCTATTCCTTTCGGTCATTCCACTCGCATGCAGCCAAAGTTTAAATACACACCGGTTACCTTCGAAGGACCATGGTACACTCCTTGGTGGAGCATGTTCTTCTATGAAGCCAGTTCATGGGAATATTCGTTGAGCATTCCGCACGATGTGCCGGGCTGATAGAGAAATGTGGCGGGGCAGCCGATTTTGAAAAACGACTGGATATTTTCTTTGATAAAGGTTTCTTCAATGTGAACAACGAACCGTCTTTCCTGACACCTTGTCTGTATCACTGGTGGGTAAACCCTGGCGCTCAAGCGACCGTATCCGTGAGATTATTGCAAAGAACTATAACGACGGTCCGGTAGGTTTGCCGGGTAATGATGACTCAGGTGCCATGTCTTCTTGGCTGGCATTCCACATGATAGGCTTGTATCCGAATGCCGGACAGGATTATTACCTGATTCATACACCGCTACTGACCTCTACGACTTTCCATCTGGAAGGAGGAAAAGAGTTTAAGGTCGTGGCCGAAGGACTTTCGGATAAAAACTGTTATATCCAGGGTGTGACATTGAATGGAAAAGACTATCCATATTCTGTTTTGCGTCACAAGGATATAATGGCCGGAGGTGAGCTGATTTTGAAAATGGGAAAGAAGCCCGGAAGCTGGGGAAAGGAACTGGGATTGGATAAATAAGATGCGTATGAAAAAAAAGATATTTACTTGGATTTTTAACGGCATGTCTGTGGAGCACGGGCATGCTGTCTGCACAGACTGCCGTATCGGATACATTGAAGTTTGTGTTCAAGTTGCATGGTCAGACACGCCGTTATCAGGTAGTTTTCTGTCAGCAGGGAGAGAATATACAGATGAACTGGGGTATTGAACGCAACCTGCATTGGCAGTCGGGCAGTTACACCATGACACCGGAAGCTTGAAAAACGGAAAGCAGTTGTGTTTCCTACAGCCGAAGGATGGAAATCACCTGACGCTCTCATCTTTGGAAACAGCGTATGTGTTACCTCAGAGTGCATGGCAGCAGTTGAAAGAAAAGGGAAGTATGGAGTTTAACCGGACGGTGTATGACCGTGTAGCCGATGAATCGGAAAAGAATGCCGGACGTCCGTTATTGCATGTGGTAGACCGTCATGAAGGGGGTGAGATGTGGATATGGGACAATCCGTCTCTGCCCGTGGTGTGGCGTATGAAAAACAACCCGCTGGAAATAAACTGGCAGGTGGAAGTGAAATAGGATTTGCTTTTTTGTTGTACCTTTGCAGGGTAAAACAGAAAAATAGAAAATCATGCATACAAGAGAAGAAAAGATGGAAGCGTTCGGACGCCTGCTCGACGTGCTGGACGAGTTACGGGTGAAATGTCCGTGGGACCGTAAACAGACCAATGAAAGTTTGCGTCCGAACACGATTGAAGAAGTGTATGAACTCTGTGATGCCTGATGAAGGACGACAAGAAAAATATTTGCAAGGAATTAGGCGACGTATTGCTTCACGTGGTATTCTATGCCAAGATTGGCAGTGAAACAGGTGATTTCGACATCAAGGATGTGTGCGATAAGTTGTGCGACAAACTGATTTTCCGCCATCCGCATGTATTTGGCGAAGTGAAGGCGGATACGGCAGAAAAAGTGTCTGAAAACTGGGAGCAGATTAAGTTGAAGGAAAAAGATGGCAATAAGTCTGTATTGAGCGGGGTGCCCGATGCCCTTCCTTCATTGATTAAAGCGTATCGCATTCAGGGCAAGGCCCGTAATGTAGGGTTTGACTGGGAAGAGCGTGAGCAGGTATGGAGCAAGGTGAAGGAAGAAATAGGCGAGTTTGAAGCAGAGGTAGGTCAGATGGACAAAGAAAAGGCAGAGGCCGAATTTGGTGATGTAATGTTCAGCCTGATTAATGCGGCCCGCTTGTATAAAATCAATCCGGACAATGCGCTGGAGCGGACAAACCAGAAGTTTATCCGTCGCTTTAATTACCTGGAAGCGCATACCATTAAGGAAGGAAAGAATCTGAAGGATATGTCGCTGGAAGAGATGGATGCCATCTGGAACGAAGCAAAGGCAAAAGGCCTGTAAAGAAATCGAAATAGTGTCTGCAAAGTGTCATGCTTTTTGTGGAAACACAACTTTCTTGAAAATAATTCTTTTGAAAAGGTGACACATAGAAAGAATTGTCTACCTTTGTGGGGCATAAACAACAATTTATTTTAGAAACAATGGTGAACAAAGCTATTATTACAGTGGTGGGTAAGGATACGGTAGGTATCATTGCTCAGGTGTGTACCTATCTGGCAGAAAATAAAGTGAATATTCTGGATATTTCGCAGACCATCGTGCAGGAGTATTTCACAATGATGATGATTGTGGATATGACCAAGCTGGAAAAGCCTTTTGAACAGGCAGTGAGCGAACTGGCGAATATCGGTTCTGGCATTGGGGTACAGATCAAATGCCAGCGTGAAGAAATCTTTGACAAAATGCATCGTATCTAATAAAAACGGGAAACGGTATGATTAATATAACTGAGGTTCTTGAAACCAACAAGATGATAGAGCAGGAGAACCTGGATGTACGTACCATTACTATGGGTATTAACCTGCTGGATTGTGCGGACAGTAACCTGGAGGTGCTTTGTCAGAATATATATAATAAGATTACCGGTCTGGCAAAGAATCTGGTGCAGACGGGTGAGGATATTTCCAAGGAATTTGGAATTCCTATCGTAAACAAGCGTATCTCGATTACGCCTATTGCACTGGTGGGAGGAACGGCTTGCAAGACTCCGGATGATTACGTGCAGATTGCCAAGACGCTGGATAAGGCTGCGGGCGAACTGGGTGTAAACTTTATCGGAGGATATTCGGCTATCGTATCGAAAGGTATGAGTCGTAGCGATGAGTTGCTGATTCGTTCCATTCCGAAGGCTTTGGCTTGTACAGAACGTATTTGTAGTTCTGTGAATGTAGGCTCAACTAAGACCGGTATCAACATGGATGCAGTGAAACTGATGGGTGAAATCATCAAGGAAACGGCGGAAATGACGAAAGAACGCGACTCTTTAGGTTGTGCCAAACTGGTGGTGCTTTGCAATGCTCCGGATGACAATCCGTTTATGGCAGGTGCTTTTCACGGCGTTTCAGAACCGGATGCCGTTATCAATGTGGGTGTCAGCGGTCCGGGTGTGGTGAAATATGCCCTGGAACAGATTCGTGGCAAAAGTTTTGAGGTGCTTTGTGAAACCATTAAGCGCACGGCGTTCAAGATTACGCGTGTGGGGCAGCTGGTGGCACAGGAAGCTTCTCGCCGTTTGAATGTGCCGTTTGGTATCATCGACCTTTCGTTGGCTCCAACTCCGGCAGTAGGTGACAGTGTGGCAGAGATTCTTCAGGAAATCGGATTAGAATATCCGGGTGCACCGGGAACAACGGCTGCCTTAGCCTTGCTGAACGATCAGGTGAAGAAGGGTGGCGTAATGGCTTCTTCTTATGTGGGCGGACTGAGTGGTGCGTTTATTCCGGTCAGTGAAGACCAGGGAATGATTGATGCGGTTGTGGCTGGGGCCTTGACTATCGAAAAACTGGAAGCCATGACGTGTGTATGCTCTGTAGGGCTGGATATGATTGCCATTCCGGGTAGTACTTCAGCTGCAACCATTTCAGGAATGATTGCCGATGAATCGGCCATTGGTATGGTCAATCAGAAAACGACGGCGGTGAGAATCATTCCGGTAGTAGGAAAGGAAGTGGGCGATACGGTAGAGTTCGGTGGATTGCTGGGCTATGCACCGGTAATGCCGGTCAACCGTTTCAGCTGTGAAGCTTTTGTGAACCGTGGTGGACGAATTCCTGCTCCGATTCATAGTTTCAAGAATTGATTTTATAGATACATAAATAAAAGAGGGAGGCTTTGCCGGATTTGACAGTCGGTAAGCCTCCCTTTCTTTATAACCTTAATACGATGGTAATTGTTTTACTGTACCAACTTATAACATCTCAAAGGGGAAAATTGTTTAAGGGGAGAGTCGAAAAAAGTGTTAGGACACTGACGGATTTGTGCTATCTTTGTGGCGGATTTATTTTGACCTGTATGACAGACTATTTGAATGAACTGAATGAAAGTCAGCGCGAGGCGGTATTGTACAACGAAGGCCCTTCGCTGGTGATTGCCGGAGCCGGTTCCGGAAAGACTCGCGTGCTGACATACAAGATAGCCTATTTGCTGGACAACGGTTATGAGCCGTGGTCCATTCTGGCACTGACCTTTACCAATAAGGCTGCTCGTGAAATGAAGGAGCGTATCGCCCGTCAGGTAGGGCAGGAACGTGCCCGTTATCTTTGGATGGGGACTTTCCATTCTATTTTTTCACGGATATTGCGGGCCGAGGCTGAGGCGCTGGGTTTTACTCCTAATTTTACAATTTACGATGCGACGGATTCCAAAAATCTGGTGAAAACTATCATAAAAGAAATGAACCTGGACGATAAGGTTTACAAGCCGGGGATGGTGCAGGGCCGCATCAGCAATGCCAAGAATCACCTGGTGTTGCCGGAGGCATACGCGGCAAATGCCGAACTCATAGAAGCTGACCGGGCTGCGAAGGTGCCTCTGTTGCATGAAATCTACCTGCGTTACTGGAACCGCTGCCGGCAGAGTGACGCGATGGACTTTGACGACCTGCTGCTGTACACCTATTTGTTGTTCCGCACTCGTCCGGATATATGTGATAAATATGCGGCGCGTTTCCGTTACATCTTAGTAGATGAGTATCAGGATACGAATTTTGCACAGCACAGCATCGTACTCCAGCTTACGCAGAAACACCAGTTTGTGTGTGTGGTAGGTGATGATGCCCAGAGTATCTATTCTTTCCGTGGAGCCAACATTGATAATATCCTGAATTTTACCCGTACATACAAAGATGCACGGTTGTTTAAGTTGGAGCAGAATTACCGCTCCACGCAGACCATCGTGAATGCGGCGAACAGCCTGATTGCGAAAAACCGCGACCAGATTCAGAAGGAAGTATTCTCCGAGAAAGACAAGGGGGAACCTATCGGCGTGTTTGCGGCTTATAGCGATGTGGAAGAAGGAGAAATCGTGACCAACAAGATTGCGCAGTTGCATGCCAAGTCGGGATATGCCTATCATGATTTTGCTATTCTTTATCGTACGAATGCACAGAGCCGTATTTTTGAGGAAGCTTTGCGCAAGCGCAGTATACCCTACCGTATTTATGGAGGACTTTCGTTTTATCAGCGGAAGGAAGTGAAGGATGTGGTGGCTTATTTCCGCCTGGCGGTGAATCCGCACGATGAAGAGGCTTTCAAGCGTGTCATCAACTATCCGGCACGAGGAATTGGGAATACCACATTGGGCAAGTTGACCGAAGCAGCCGGACGTTGTGAGGTGAGTTTGTGGAAAGTGCTTTGCGAACCGCTGAGCTACGGAGTGGAACTGAATAAAGGAGCCTATACCAAGTTGCAGGGATTCCGCGACCTGATTTCGGAATTCGTTACTTTGGCTCGTGAGCAGGATGCCTATACGTTGGGTATGGAACTGGTGAAACGTTCGGGAATCATGGCTGAGATTTATCAGGACCGTTCGCCGGAGAACATGAGCCGTCAGGAAAATATAGAGGAACTGGTGAACGGTATGCGCGATTTCTGCGACGGCCGTCAGGAAGAAGGAAGCCCACATGTGCTTTTGTCGGATTATCTTTCAGAGATTGCCTTGCTGACCGATCAGGATGAAGAGCAGGGAGAAGCACAGCCGAAGGTGACACTGATGACCATTCACTCCGCCAAGGGGCTGGAGTTTCCGAATGTGTTTGTGGTGGGACTGGAAGAAAATCTGTTCCCGAGTCCGCTGTCATCTGCTTCCTATCGGGCACTCGAGGAAGAGCGCCGTCTGTTTTATGTGGCAGTGACACGGGCTGAAGACCACTGCTATTTGTCATACGCCAAGAGCCGTTTCAAATACGGAAAGATGGAGTTCTGTAATCCAAGCCGTTTCTTGAAAGATATTGACGTGCGTTACCTGCAGGTGCCGCAGGAGGAACTGATGGGTACGCGCATCGAAGAAAAGGCCAGCCGCTTCCGGAAAGAAGCCAGCCGTGCATCTTACGAACGCGAACCCCGCGAAACGGGGCCGTCTATGTTTGATGGCGGACCGATGCCGGAAGAACCTCATCGTTTTGTACCTCCTCGTACGCTTCGCCGTATACCTGATGCGAGTCCTTCGGCAGCTCCGGCCGGTCCGTCGGCAGGGGGACTTTCTGCCGGCATGTGGATAGAGCATGAACGCTTCGGCAAAGGGGAAGTGACTCGGTGGAAGGCAACGGAGACAACTGCAAAGCCACCGTACAGTTCCAGCACGCCGGCGTGAAACAGTTGCTGCTGAAATTTGCCCGTTTTAAGATAATTGATTCAAACACTAAATAACAGAGAAAAAGAATGATAAAAGACTGGGATAAGATACCTTCTCCATGCTATGTCATGGAAGAAGATTTATTGAGAAAGAACCTGACGCTGATTAAGCATGTGGCCGATACGGCGGGAGTGGAAATTATTCTGGCATTTAAAGCCTTTGCCATGTGGAAGTCGTTCCCTATTTTTCGGGAATACATCCGTTACACCACGGCCAGTTCGGAATACGAAGCACGGTTGGCTTTCGAAGAGTTCGGCGGCAAGGCGCATACTTATTCGCCGGCCTATACCGCGCAGAACTTTCCTGCATTCCTGAAGTACAGCAGTCACATCACATTCAACTCCTTGTCGCAGTTTGAGCGTTTTTATCCGATGGCAAAGGCTTATCCGGAGCATGTGTCATGCGGCATCCGTGTCAATCCCGAATATTCGGAGGTGGAAGTAGAGCTCTATAACCTTGTGCGCCGGGTACACGTTTCGGTGTAACGGCCGACCTGCTTCCGGAGCAGTTGCCCGAAGGTATTGAAGGTTTCCACTGTCATTGTCATTGTGAGTCGAATTCCTACGAGCTGGAACGCACGCTCCAGCATATCGAGGAAAAATTCAGTCGCTGGTTTCCTCAGTTGAAATGGTTGAATCTGGGTGGAGGTCACCTGATGACACGTGCCGATTATGACGTAGACCATTTGATTCGCTTGTTGCAGGGATTGAAATCACGCTATCCGCATCTGCAGATTATTCTGGAACCGGTTCGGCTTTCACCTGGCAGACTGGTCCGCTGGTGGCATCGGTGGTAGATGTAGTAGAAAGCCGGGGGATACGGACAGCCATTCTGGATGTGAGCTTTACCTGCCACATGCCCGACTGTCTGGAGATGCCTTATCAGCCGCGGGTGCGTAATGCCGAATCTCTTCCGGCTGAGGCGGTGAAAACGGCGGCTCGGGAAGACCATGTCTACCGCTTGGGAGGAAACAGTTGCCTGAGTGGTGATTATATGGGCAGTTGGAAGTTTGACCACGAATTGCAGGTAGGAGAGCGAATCGTATTTGAAGACATGATTCATTATACGATGGTCAAGACAAATATGTTCAACGGTATCCATCATCCTTCGATAGCCCTGCTCCATGCCGATGGAGAACTGGAAGTATATCGCACTTTCCATTACGAGGATTATCGTGACCGGATGTGCTAATTTGGATGGTAAAATAGTCTTTTTTAAACGCTTAGGTATTCGTGAAAAAAGGCCTAAGCGTTTTGATTCAAACGCAAGTGCGTTTGAGTCAAAATACAAGGACGTTTGATTTGAAACGCAAGTACGTTTTCAGTCAAATGTCCTTGTGTTTTTAGGCCGTTGAAATATGCTTTTTGAAACAGTTCTAAGAGCCTTTCGAAACGTTCATTTACAGGGAGTTTTAACCGGAAAAAGGGTAGGCAGATACCTTAATGGGGCCTGTGAAGCCAAAGAAATTTGTCACTTTTTTTCAAAAAAGATAGTCGAATAATTTTGGTAGTTTCGAAAAAAGAACTACCTTTGACACTCGCAATCGGGAAAATGATGAACGGT
>ENA-OQBJ01000491-OQBJ01000491.1-human-gut-metagenome-genome-assembly--contig:-NODE-491-length-20622-cov-2.470993_pt1 | contig 20622 bp, 21 predicted proteins | sample MGYA00242743_ERZ504545 | MGnify/ENA primary metagenome ERZ504545 (study PRJEB26092, sample SAMD00036252) | human gut metagenome | host: Homo sapiens | study: EMG produced TPA metagenomics assembly of...
CCAGTTGATACCGCCGATGATATCTCTGGAAGCAAGAAGCATACCGGCAATTACCAGTTCCTTTACACCATTCGCATTGGCTCCCGGTGTGTTAAATACAACGATTCCCTGTTCTGCACATTTCTCAAGCGGAATATTGTTCACACCCGCACCGGCTCTTGCAATAGCTTTCAGATCCGGTGCAAATTCCATCTCGTGCATTGCCGCACTTCTTACCAGGATCGCATCTGCTGTTTCTGGTGTGCTTACAGGTGCATAGTCTTTTGTGAATTCATCCAGTCCTACCTGTGAAATTGGGTTCAGATTATGATACTTATACATGATTACAGATTCTCCTTTTCAAATGCTTTCATAAATTCTACCAGTTTCTCTACCCCTTCGATCGGCATCGCATTGTAGATACTTGCACGCATACCGCCGACACTTCTGTGTCCTTTCAGGTTCTCGAATCCGGCTTTTTTTGCCTCTTTCACGAATTTTGCATCCAGATCCTTATCACCTGTTACAAACGGAACATTCATAAGCGAACGGTCTTTGGGAACAACCGTGCCCTTGAACAGTTTGCTTTCATCCAGATAATCATAGAGAATCTTTGCTTTCTTTTCATTGCGCTCTTTGATTGCTTCCAGTCCGCCCTGTTTTTTCAGCCATTTAAACACTTTACCACAGATATAGATTCCATATGCCGGTGGTGTATTGTATAAAGACTTGGCATCTGCATGCGTCTTATACTTCAACATAGTCGGTGTACCTTCTAATACATCATCTGTGATCAGATCCTCACGGATAATTGCGATCACAACACCTGCAGGTCCGACATTTTTCTGAACACCGCCGTAGATCACGCCGTATTTTGACACATCTACCGGTTCAGACAGGAAGCAGGATGATACATCTGCCACCAGTGTCTTTCCTTTGGTATTCGGAAGCTCTTTGAACTTCGTACCATAAATCGTATTATTCTCGCAGATATATACATAATCTGCATCTTCAGAGATATCGAGGTCTGAGCAGTCCGGAATATAAGAAAATGTCTTATCTTCGGAAGATGCGATCACATGGACCTCTCCGTATTTTTCTGCTTCTTTGGCTGCCTTTTTCGCCCACTGTCCGGTTACGATATAGTCAGCCACTTTATTCTTCATCAGATTCATAGGAATCATGGCAAATTGCTGAGACGCTCCGCCCTGTAAAAATAATACTTTATAGTTATCCGGGATATGCATCAGTTCACGGATATCGGCTTCTGCTGTCTCAATAATCTCCTGGAACACCGATGAACGGTGACTCATTTCCATAACCGACATTCCACAGCCCTGATAGTCTAACATCTCTGCTGCTGCTTCTTTTAATACTTCTTCCGGCAATACGGCCGGGCCTGCTGAAAAATTGTACACTCTGCTCATTGTTGTTCCTCCACTTTCCTTTACTTTTTTTCTTCTACTATTCTGCATTTTTTGCTTCCAGGTCTTTTTTCATCAAAAGCTTCATTGATCGGGGCGCCAGGGGCAACCATCGGCCATACCTTGTCATCACTGTCAATCTGGCAGTCGATCACCACCGGATGTCCGCTCTTTAACGCGTTCGCAAATGCTTCTTTGAATTCTTCCTGGGTTGCCACACGTACTCCTTCTGCTCCCATAGCTTCTGCAAGTTTTACAAAATCTACGGCATCATTGAGTACAGTAGCCGAGTAACGCTGTCCGTAGAACAGGTTCTGCCACTGGCGGACCATACCAAGTACATGGTTGTTAATCACTACCTGGATCACCGGAATATTATGGCGTGCCGCGGTAGCGATCTCATTCATATTCATACGGAAACATCCGTCACCTGCGATATTGACAACGGTCTTTTCCGGTCTTCCGACCTTGGCTCCAAGTGAAGCTCCAAGACCATATCCCATGGTTCCAAGTCCTCCTGAGGTAAGGAGTGTTCTTGGCTCTGTATATTTATAATACTGTGCTGCCCACATCTGGTGCTGTCCGACTTCTGTCGAAATGATTGCTTCACCATTTGTCTGACGGTAGATCTCTTCTACAACAAACGGTCCGCTAAGCACATCCGGATGATAGGTCATCGGATATTTCTCTTTGTAAGACATGATCTGTTCTACCCATGCCTTGTGATCCTGCTGTTCCAGACGCTCATTCATCTTCTGAAGAACGACTTTCAGATCACCGACCACACCTTCTGTGATCAGAATATTTTTATTCATCTCTGCAGCATCTACATCAAACTGTAAGATTTTTGCATTCTGGGCAAATTTCTTTGCATTTCCTGTTACACGGTCACTGAATCTTGCTCCTGCGACGATCAGAAGATCACATTCACTGACTCCGTAGTTGGATGCCTTTGTTCCATGCATTCCGAGCATTCCGGTATATAACGGATCTGTTCCCGGGAATGCTCCTTTTCCCATCAGGGAATCGGTAACCGGAGCATCTACCTTCTTTACGAATTCATATAATTCTTTGCTGGCTCCTGATAATACCGCTCCGCCACCGACAAATATGTATGGTTTCTCTGACTCCCGGATCATACGTACTGCACTTTCCAGATCTTTTTCACAGATATTTTCGGATGGTTTTACAACCTTTGGTTCCTGTGCTGTAAATTCTGCTTTGTTCGCAGTTACATCTTTCGGGATATCGATCAGGACCGGTCCCGGTCTTCCTTCTTTGGCTATCACGAATGCCTTACGTATCGTATCCGCCAGATTATTGACATCTTTTACAATATAATTATGCTTGGTGATTGGCATTGTAACACCTGCAATATCGATCTCCTGGAAACTGTCTTTTCCCAGAAGTGATACTCCTACATTACAGGTAATTGCAACGACCGGAATCGAATCCATGTATGCGGTTGCAATTCCGGTTACAAGGTTTGTTGCACCCGGTCCGCTGGTTGCAAGACATACACCGACTTTTCCTGTCGCTCTTGCATATCCGTCTGCCGCATGAGCAGCACCCTGCTCATGTGACGTAAGGATATGTGTAATCTCATCTTTATGTTTATATAATTCATCGTATACGTTCAAAATCGCTCCGCCCGGATAACCGAATACGGTATCGACGCCCTGCTCTTTCAAACACTCAATTACGATCTGTGATCCTGTTAACTGCATACCATTCATTCCCCTGTCATGATTTATTTTGCTTTTGGAACTTCGAGAATTGCTCCTCTGTTTCCAGAAGTAACCATTGCCGCATATCTTGCAAGATATCCGGTTGTAACTTTTGGTTCTCTCGGAGTCCAGTTTGCTTTTCTCTTCGCAAGTTCTTCATCGGATACATCCAGATGAATAGAAAGGTTCGGAATATCGATCTGGATCAGGTCTCCTTCTTCTACCAGTGCGATCGGTCCACCAACAGCTGCTTCCGGAGATACGTGTCCGATAGATGCCCCTCTGGATGCACCACTGAAACGTCCGTCTGTGATCAGCGCTACACTTGAGCCAAGTCCCATACCTGCGATTGCAGATGTAGGATTTAACATCTCACGCATTCCAGGACCTCCCTTTGGTCCTTCGTAACGGATAACGACAACGTCGCCGGCAACGATCTTACCACCTTTGATCGCTGCAATTGCATCTTCTTCACAGTCAAATACTCTTGCAGGTCCTTCGTGTACCAGCATCTCGTCTACAACAGCGGAACGTTTTACAACGCTTCCGTCCGGCGCAAGATTTCCTTTTAATACTGCAAGCCCGCCTGTTGGTGTGTATGGATTATCAATTGGACGAATTACTTCCGGATCTTTGTTGACCACGCCTTCGATATTCTCTCCAACGGTCTTTCCTGTAACTGTCATACATTCTGTATGCAGAAGGCCTTTCTTATTCAGCTCTGCCATAACTGCATATACACCGCCGGCCTCGTTCAGATCTTCCATGTATGTCGGGCCTGCCGGTGCAAGGTGGCAGAGGTTCGGTGTCTTTTCGCTGATTCCATTTGCAAAATCAATCTCGAAATCCATTCCTACTTCGTGTGCGATTGCAGGGAGGTGAAGCATACTGTTGGTAGAGCATCCAAGTGCCATGTCAACCGTAAGTGCATTCAGGATTGCTTCTTTTGTCATGATATCTCTTGGACGGATATTCTTCTCAAGAAGTTCCATAACCTTCATACCTGCATGCTTTGCAAGACGGATTCTTTCTGAATAAACTGCCGGAATTGTTCCATTTCCACGAAGTCCCATACCAAGTACTTCTGTCAGACAGTTCATACTGTTCGCTGTGTACATTCCGGAACATGATCCGCATGTCGGACATACTTTGTTCTCGAATTCGCACAGATCTGCATCTGACATCGTTCCTGCAACGTTTGCTCCTACTGCCTCGAACATGCTGGAAAGACTTCTCTTCTGTCCTTTTACATGTCCTGCAAGCATCGGTCCCCCGCTGACGAATACAGTTGGAACATTAATTCTTGCTGCAGCCATCAGAAGTCCCGGTACGTTCTTATCACAATTCGGGATCATAACAAGCGCATCAAACTGATGTGCCATTGCCATTGCCTCTGTAGAATCTGCGATCAGGTCTCTGGTTACCAGAGAATACTTCATTCCGATATGTCCCATTGCGATTCCGTCACAGACTGCTATTGCAGGGAACATGATCGGTGTACCGCCTGCCATGGCAACTCCCTGTTTTACTGCATTTGCGATCTTATCCAGATTCATATGTCCAGGTACGATCTCATTGTATGAACATACGATACCGACCAGTGGTCTGTTCATCTCTTCCTCGGTAAGTCCGAGTGCATTGAACAGCGAGCGGTGAGGCGCCTGCTGTTTTCCTTTTGTTACTGTATCACTTCTCATTCTTTTTATCCTCCTGTTGTCTTTCTATTCAATTTCTTCTATATAACTCTGTAAATCCGTAATTCTATGCAGCAGACAATTACTGAATGTTTGCTGCGATCAGACTTCCCATCTCTTCTGTACCAATCTGAGTCTTTCCGTCCGACATAATATCAATCGTACGATATCCGTCTTTTAATACTTTTGAAACAGCTGCTTCGATCGCATCTGCTTCTTTGTCCAGATCAAAGCTGAAACGGAGCATCATTGCTGCTGAAAGGATGGTTGCGATCGGATTCGCGATTCCTTTTCCTGCAATATCCGGTGCAGATCCACCACTTGGTTCATACAAGCCGAATTTTGTCTCATTTAAGCTGGCACTTGCAAGCATTCCGATCGATCCTGTCACCATACTTGCTTCATCTGAAAGAATGTCTCCGAACATGTTCTCTGTAAGGATAACGTCAAACTGTTTCGGATCTTTTACAAGCTGCATTGCACAGTTGTCTACCAACATATTTTCAACTGTTACTTCCGGATAATCCTTTGAAACTTCTTCTACTACTTTTCTCCATAATCTGGAAGAATCCAGTACATTCGCTTTATCTACACTTGTGACTTTCTTACGGCGTTTCATTGCAATATCAAATCCGCGTTTTGCAATTCGTCTAATCTCTTCTTCATTATATGTAAGAGAATCCTGTGCTGTCATTACACCATTTACTTCTTCTGTCTTTCTCTCTCCAAAGTACAGACCGCCGGTCAGCTCTCTCATGATCATCATATCAAATCCGCCTTCTGTAATCTCTTCTTTCAGCGGGCATGCACCTTTCAGTTCATCATAAAGCACTGCAGGTCTTAAGTTTGCGAAAAGATTCAGCGCTTTTCTGATCTTTAAAAGTCCTGCTTCCGGTCTCTTGGATGGCTCTAACTTGTACCATGGAGATGTCTTTGCATCTCCTCCGATGGAACCCATCAGAACCGCATCACATGCTTTTGCCTCGCGATCGTCTCATCTGTAAGCGGCACTCCGTGAACATCAATGGATGCTCCCCCCATGAGTAACTGTGTATAATCACAGGTATGTCCATATACTTCTGCAACTTTATTCAGAACTTTCATTGCCTCCGTTACAATCTCCGGGCCAATTCCGTCTCCCTTAATCACACCAAATTTTAAGATTCATAGTTCTTCTTCCTTCCTTCGGTAAAAATCTATAAAAATAATATTATCGTATTTTTATACATGTTTCAAGACTTTAATTGACTAAATTGACAAATTGCTACATTTTACATACTAAAAAAGACTTTTTATCATATTTCTTGTACACTTTGTTGATTTCTATCCACTCGATACATTCTTGCAATCTCTTTGATAACCGAAAGCTTTTTACAATTGCATGATACAGAGAACTTGCCACTGGCAACTTCTCTTGCATACTTTGGTATAACAAAAATTACGGAACACATATTTCTATGTGCTCCGTAATTTTTATTGCCATGCATTCGCAAGGAGCTGCCAGTAGCAGGTCCTGTAAATACCAAAGTATACAACTGCCAGCGGCAGATTCTATGCATGATATTTCGCTGTTTCAAGAATCCGGTTCGCATTTTCCACACGCTCTTTCGATGGCGGATCAATGCCTTCCAGCTGATATGGGATTCCCAGTTCTTTCCATTTATATACACCAAGTGTATGATATGGAAGAACCTCAACTTTCTCTACGTTATCAAGTGTTTCTATAAAGTCATGAAGTCTGTGCAGATACTCGTCTTTATCGCTTCTTTCCGGAACCAGGACGTGACGGATCCAGACTGGTTTTCCGGTATCAGAAAGATACCTTGCCATATCAAGAATATTCTTATTCGTCTGTCCTGTAAGGATCTTATGCTGCTCATCATCAATATGCTTGATATCTAGCATCACAAGATCTGTCACCTTCATAAGTTCCTGGAATTTACTGAAGAATGGCTCTTCTCTTGTAAATGGATTCCCGCAGGTATCCAGTGTCGTGTTGATTCCTCTTTCTTTGGCTTTCTGGAACAACTCCAGCAGAAAATCGATCTGCAGAAGCGGTTCGCCTCCACTGACGGTAATACCGCCCTTACTTCCCCAGTAAGTGCGGTATTTCCAGGCTTTATCAATCAGTTCATCTGCTGTGTAGAGAGTCCCTGAATTCATGTTCCATGTGTCCGGGTTATGACAGAACTGGCAGCGCATTGCACAGCCGGTCGTAAATATCAGATACCGGACACCTGGACCGTCAACGGAGCCGAAACTTTCCAGAGAATGAATATATCCTTTGGTCATAGTTTTGCTCCTTTTCTTATTTATTACATGTAATTCGCCATGCGCACTCGATTCCGCTTTGCTTCATCTCGCTGACGGCTGTCGCCGTATATCATCTGATCCAGATATCATAATTCAAGCAAGCTTGATTATAACATCTGTCTCATCTGATGCATGGCTCATAGCTTTTACATATGATCGTGGCAAGTTCTTGCGATAACGTCTAACTGCTGTTCGCGAGTCAGGTCGATGAACTTAACTGCGTATCCAGATACACGGATTGTGAAGTTAGCGTATTCTGGTTTCTCTGGGTGTTCCATAGCGTCAACCAGTTTGTCTGTACCAAATACGTTAACGTTCAGGTGATGTGCTCCCTGATCGAAGTATCCGTCCATTACACGTGCAAGATTTTCTTTACGCTCGTCATCTGTGTGTCCAAGTGCACTTGGCTGATTGTCTGAGTATTAGAAATACCATCCAGAGCCAGCTCGTATGGCAGCTTAGCAACAGAGTTAAGAGATGCAAGAAGTCCGCTCTTTTCTGCACCGTAAGATGGGTTAGCACCTGGTGAAAGTGGTTCTCCTGCTTTTCTTCCATCTGGAAGAGATCCTGTAGCCTTACCATATACTACGTTAGAAGTAATTGTAAGGATTGATGTTGTAGGTACAGAATTTCTGTATGTGTGGCACTTGTTCAGTTTGTGCATGAATGTTTTCAGAAGCCAGATAGCCATGTCATCTGCACGATCATCATCGTTACCGTATCTTGGGAAGTCTCCTTCGATTTCGAAATCTGTTGTGATTCCGTCTTCGTCACGAATAGCTTTAACCTTAGCGTATTTGATAGCGCAAAGTGAATCTACTACGTGAGAGAATCCAGCGATACCTGTTGCGAATGAACGCTTAACATCTGTGTCGATCAGTGACATCTGAGCTGCTTCATAGTAGTATTTGTCATGCATATAGTGGATCATGTTAAGTGTATCAACATACAGTTTGCTTAACCATTCCATCATAGCATCGTATTTTTCCATTACTTCATCGAAGTCAAGGTACTCAGATGTGATTGGTCTGTAAGCAGGTCCAACCTGAACTTTGTTCTTTTCATCAATACCACCGTTGATAGCGTATAACAGACACTTAGCAAGGTTTGCACGAGCTCCGAAGAACTGCATCTCTTTACCTGTCTCTGTAGCAGATACGCAGCAGCAGATTGAATAGTCATCGCCCCATACCGGACGCATAACATCATCGTTCTCATACTGGATTGAGCTTGTTTCAACCGAAATCAGAGCTGCGAACTTCTTGAAGTTCTCTGGCAGTCTTGAAGAGTAAAGTACTGTAAGGTTTGGTTCTGGTGAAGGTCCCATGTTCTTCAGTGTGTGAAGGAAACGATAGTCGTTCTTTGTTACCATAGAACGTCCGTCCTGTCCAAGTCCACCAACTTCCAGTGTTGCCCATGTAGGGTCTCCTGAGAACAGTTCGTTGTATGATGGGATTCTTGCGAACTTAACCATACGGAATTTCATTACCATGTGGTCGATTAATTCCTGAGCTTCTTTTTCTGTGATCTTTCCAGCTTTTAAGTCTCTTTCAATATAGATATCAAGGAATGTAGAGATACGTCCAACACTCATTGCAGCTCCGTTCTGAGTCTTGATTGCTGCAAGATATCCGAAGTACAGCCACTGTACTGCTTCGTGAGCATCTTTAGCCGGCTGTGAAATGTCATAGCCATATACAGCTGCCATTTCTTTCATTTCTTTCAGAGCTTTGATCTGATCTGCAAGCTCTTCACGAAGACGGAAGTCTGTTCCCTTCATTCCGTGTCTTGCATAACGCTCAAAGTCATACTGTTTTTTCTCGATCAGGAAGTCGATACCATAAAGAGCTACACGACGGTAGTCACCAACGATACGTCCTCTTCCGTATGTATCCGGAAGACCTGTGATGATCTTGTTGTGTCTTGCTTTCTTCATTTCAGGTGTGTAAATATCAAATACTCCCTGGTTGTGTGTTTTATGATATTTTGTAAAGATCTTATGAAGTTCTTCGCTTGGCTGATAACCGTAAGTTGTACAAGCCTGCTCAGCCATCTTAATTCCACCGTATGGCATAAAAGCTCTCTTCAGAGGTTTGTCTGTCTGAAGACCAACAACCTTCTCAAGATCCTTTGTCTCTTCACTGATGTATCCTGGGCCATATGCTGTAAGACCAGATACTACTTCAGTTTCCATATCAAGAACGCCGCCCTTTGCACGCTCTTCTTTCTGAAGTTCCTGAAGCTTACCCCATAATGTATCGGTTGCTTCTGTTGGTCCTTCCAGGAAGGATTCGTCTCCTTCGTATGGTGTATAGTTCTCCTGGATAAAGCTGCGAACGTCAACTGAGTTCACCCATTCTTTTCCTTTAAAACCAGCCCACTGCTCAAAATGTGCCATCTTTTTGTTCCCCTTTCCTATCTTTCATTTTCTTTTGCGCCGTCAGTATACCATTTCGTGAAGAAAATATCAAGGCTTATTCTGATAATCGTTTTCAAAATCGCCCTTGTATGCAATTTTGTGCAATTTGTGTATATTTATACGAACAATATCGCTTTATTTTGCATTTTTCCAGGCACAATTTTACCTTTTGGGCACTAAAAGATGTGGAGGAACTGACGTTGGCATTCTGATCCCTCTTACATATTTTTGTATAAAAAAAGAAGAACCTGCACATTATACAGATTCTCCATTCTTTTGCATTTTATTCTGCAGATGCTTTTTCAACCTGTGCGATGGCTGCTTTCTGCATTGGAATACGGCAGTTCTTGTTGCTTCCGAATTCTACGATTACATCTTCATCACTGATGTCAATCAGTACACCGTAAAATCCGCTTGTTGTCAGTACTGTATCTCCGACTTCCATCTCGTTGATCATTGCCTGAACTCTCTTCTGTTCTTTCTTCTGAGGTCTCATGAAGATCATGTAGAATCCTCCGAAAATAACTGCATATACAACAATTAAAATAACCCAGCTTGTACCGCTGGAGCTCTGTGCTGCTAATGAAAACATCTCTTTTCCTCCTACTCATCTTTAAACACTATTGCTATCATACACAAAAACCTCGCATTCAGCAAGGTTTTTTATGCTTTTTTCATTATTTTATTCATTCTTGCCCGTTACAGCGGCAATTTTTCTCTCTTTATACTCTTTATAACAGTCATGATCGATCGCATCACGGATCTCTTCCATCATTGTATTATAGAAATACAGATTATGAAGCACACACAGACGCATTCCCAGCATTTCTTTTGCTTTTAACAGATGTCTGATATATGCTCTTGAATAATTGCGGCATGCCGGGCACTGGCATCCTTCTTCAATCGGTCTGTCATCCAGCTCAAATTTGGCATTGAACAGATTAAGTTTTCCATGATTCGTGTACACATGTCCATGTCTTCCATTTCTGCTTGGGTACACACAGTCAAAGAAATCTACGCCTCTGTCAACTGCTTCCAGAATATTCACCGGAGTTCCGACTCCCATCAGATAAGTCGGTTTATGATCTGGAAGATGGGGAACAACTGCATCCAGGATCCGGTACATCTCTTCATGAGATTCACCGACTGCCAGTCCGCCAACCGCATATCCATCCAGATTCAGTTTTGAAATCTCATCCGCATGTTTGATGCGGATATCTTCATATACTCCGCCCTGATTGATTCCAAAAAGCATCTGATGCTTATTAATTGTATCCGGAAGCGAATTCAGGCGTTCCATTTCTTTTTTACATCGTACAAGCCATCTGGTCGTACGCGCCACAGATTTTTCTATATATTCCCTGTCAGCTACACTCGACGGGCACTCATCAAATGCCATCGCTATCGTAGATGCCAGATTCGACTGAATCCGCATACTCTCTTCTGGCCCCATAAATATTTTATGTCCGTCAATATGGGAATTGAAATACACTCCCTCTTCTTTGATTCTGCGCAGTCCCGCAAGTGAAAACACCTGAAATCCGCCCGAATCTGTCAGAATCGGCTTGTCCCAGTTCATAAATTTGTGAAGTCCGCCCAATTTTTTTTACCACTTCGTCTCCCGGACGCACATGTAAATGATAAGTATTTGATAATTCTACCTGCGTCTTTATCTCCTGCAAATCCGTAGTTGCCACAGCCCCTTTAATTGCAGCTGCCGTACCGACATTCATAAACACGGGGGTCTCGATGACCCCATGTACCGTATGCAGCCGTCCTCTTTTTGCAAGGCCGTCTTTTTTGATTAATTCATACATGATTATATTTCCTTTTTCTCTAATTATGTACTACCACCGGTGTTCCTGCCGAAATAAGTTCGAATAATTTTCCGGCCATCTCAGGCGGCATGTTTACACATCCATGTGATCCATTTGTCTGATACCTGCTGCCTCCAAATGTAGCTGCCATGATGCATCATGAAACCGACACCTCCGTTAAACGGCATCCAGTATTTTACAGGCGTCTCATACTCATAAGTACCATCTGCCTTTTTCGTTCCCTTAAGCGTCTGATCTTTTGCTTTATATGCAAGCGAATAGACACCGGTCGGAGTTGCATTTCCTTTATTTGGATTTCCCGTTACAACATCTGTCTCCAGAGCAATATGCCCATCTTTTACATAATACATATGCTGTGTTGTCAGATTAACCTCTGCGTAAGTATTTCCCACATCATTTCCATCATGCTTGCTGCACGGCTTGAATAATTGGGCTCTCTTGTTACTGTTTCCGCTTTTTGAATATTCGCGATCAGCGCATTGTACTCTGCTTCCTGATCAATCTTCCATCCGTAACTTCCACCCGAAACCGTAACGGTATTACCGCTTGCTGATGTAAATGTTCTTTCTTTTCCCTTTGTATCATACTTTGCTGCAAGTGACTGAACGTATTCTTTCACAGCACTTTCATCGAATGTCACATTCATATCATCGTCAACTTTAACCCACTTAGATATCATAGAAGAATCGACAACCTCTGTATTCGGTTTGAAATCATAGGTAACCGTTGCTCCAAGATATTTGTTCATTGCATCACAGGCTTCTGTTACCTTTTTGGAATCTGATGTGTAAGCCGGCTTTTCATAGCAGCCTGTTTTTAAAAGATCAAGCTTTTCATTTGCCCCGTTCACTGCGGTTATTACTGTCTTACGGAACTCTTCAGTCTTGATCGTTGTACCATCCGTCTCCGGTACAACCACAAATTTGTCCGTCTTGAATTCCGGATGTGCATTAACCGGTGCAATCTGATTCTCTTCTTTCATACATTCCAGATTTGCAATCTGCGTTTTTAATGCGCTTTCATCATACTCTACCCCGATCTTTGCCTTCATATTGCGGCCTTTCCATAACGACTCGATCCACAGGAACGGATTCTGTCCTTTTATCAGTTTTTCTACCTGTTTTCCGGTACATACTTTAATGATATGTCTTTTCCTTCAATTACTTCTGTTTTATTATCGGCTTCAAGTAATGTCAGTTTATAATCTGCAACTTCTTTCTCCAGATATTCCTCTACCTGTTTTACATTCTTATTCGAACAGTCTATTCCATTAATGACAGTCTTTGAAAAGAAATGTGTACTGTAAAATACTGCCGTACCCACATAACCAATTGCAATGACCGAAACGATCAGCGAAAGTACAATTGCTATCTTATTACGCAATTTCCAGTTTTTTCTTCTGTTTTTTCTTTGTTGTCTTCTTTCTTGTTTCATTACTTTCTGTGTTTCAGGTCTCTGATCCTCTTCATCAATTTCTGAAAATCCCTCATCCGCATACATTTCTTTCTCTAATATTTCTTCCATTTTATCTGTATGTTTTTCTCTAATACTCATTAATTCTAACTCCTCTACAATGAAATTTACCTGCTTATAATAAAGTTCATGCTTTCTAATTATAATATGCATATATAGAAAAGTACAGATAAAATCCAAATTTTTCACAAGATATTTTATAAATAATTTATGATTGCGGCTTCGATGCTTTTTTTATATAATATATTTTATATAATAACACAATCTTTTATGACCGAATACATACGAACTAAGGAGACACAGATATGGCAGGATCAACTTTGGAACTTTATTCAGGATCACAACCTGGGGTGAATCCCATGGACCGGCTCTCGGAGTCGTCGTAGACGGATGTCCCGCCGGGATTCCTCTCACCACTGATTATATACAGGCATTTCTTGACCGCAGAAAACCTGGTCAAAGTAAATTCACTACTGCCCGCAGAGAATCGGATACAGTCGAGATTCTTTCCGGCGTTTTTGAAGGGTATACGACCGGAACACCTATTTCTCTCGTAGTCCGTAATAACGATCAGCGTTCTCATGATTACAGCAACATCAAAGACTGCTATCGTCCGGGGCATGCCGATTATACATTTGATAAAAAATACGGATTACGTGACTATCGCGGCGGCGGACGTACTTCCGGAAGAGAAACTATTGGACGCGTTTCCGGCGGAGCTGTCGCTTCCCGCATTCTTGAATGTCTTGGAATAAAACTTACTACCTATACCAAAGCAATCGGTCCTGTATCCATTCCTTCCGATGCCTATGATTATTCTGTAATTAATGAAAACCGCCTTTATATGCCAAATTCGGAATACGCACAGCAGGCAGCTGCCTATTTGGAACAATGTATTTCTGATCAGGATTCGTCCGGCGGTCTGATTGAATGTATTATTGAAGGTATGCCCGCAGGTGTCGGGGAGCCCGTTTTTGACAAACTGGATGCTTCCCTCGCCAAAGCCGTTATGTCAATCGGGGCTGTCAAAGGTGTAGAAATCGGTGATGGATTCTCTGTTACATCTTCCAAAGGAAGTATCAACAATGATTCTTTCATCTCCGAAAACGGACAAGTTTTGAAGCAGACCAACCATAGTGGGGGGATTCTCGGCGGTATCAGCGATGGAAGTTCCATTATATTACGCGCAGCCATCAAACCGACACCATCTATTTCCCAACCACAAAAAACAGTAAACACTGCCGGAGAAAACATCGAAATTGCTATTTCTGGACGACATGATCCGGTTATCGTTCCACGTGCGGTTGTTGTAGTGGAATCCATGGCTGCAATTACACTTACAGATCTCCTGATGCAGAATATGACTTCGCGTATTGAATATCTCAAAAATATTTATCTTTAATAGGTGACTGCTTCTTCCGAACGCATGTTGATACATAGAACTTGTCACCGGCAACTTCTCTTGCATACTTTGTTATACCAAAAAATGCAAAAGAAGCTGACGATGACAGGTTCTTTTGCATTTATACTTTATACATTATACATGGAAACATCCGCCACCGATAAACTCCCTTAAAAGTGAATTTGCCGGCACATTCTCGCTTCCGATCCCTACAAAATAATCCAGGAACTTTAACAAGCGTTTCGCTTCCAGATATTCCGGACACTCTCTTTCAATTCCAAAAAGCTGTGCTTCTACATATGGTTTCAATACTGCCAGTTCATAAATCAATGCAGAATTGAACATCACATCCGCTTCCTCCTGATATGGGAATATATTACACTCCTCACCTTTTCGTACAGACGGCCACATACGGATAGTTTCTTTTGCAGAAGTTCCTCTCGTTCTCGCATCTCGGACAATTCTGCGGATCAGACGCCCATCTGTTGTCGGAATCCGATTATGTTCATCAATATTCAGCTGCGTGAGTGCACTGATATATATTTTAAACTTGTTCTCATCCGGAAGATTTCTGGTTAATTCCGGATTCAGGCAATGAATTCCTTCTATTACAAGCACTTCATTTTCCTTTAACTTTTTCGGTCTGCCCTTATATTCTTTGTGTCCCGTGACAAAATTAAATTCTGGTATTACCACTTCTTTTCCATCAAGAAGTTCCTGAAGCTGACGATTAAACAGTTCTACATCTACCGCTCCCAGCCCCTCAAAGTCATAATTGCCATTCTCATCTTTCGGAGTCTCTTCACGTTCTTTAAAATAATTGTCCACTGCAATTGGATACGGGCACAGTCCATTCGCCCTGAGCTGTACAGACAAACGATGAGAAAACGTTGTCTTACTGGAGGAAGACGGCCCCGCGATCAGTACAAACCGAACATCCGAACGTACTCTGACCTGTTCCGCAATCTGCGCTATTTTTTCTTCCTGAAGCGCTTCCTGTACCAGTACCAGTTCATTCACATCACTTCTGGTAATTTTATCGTTCAAATCACCTACCGTTTCTATTCCCTGAGCATCTCCCCATTTCGTTGATTCCTGTAACACATGAAACAGCTGGTTCTGTGGTTCAAACGGAGGTACTTTTTCCGGCTCACCCTGGGTCGGCATCTGAATTACAAACCCTTCATCATACAAATATAATTTGAAATATTTTAAATATCCGGCACTCGGAACCATATATCCATAATAATAATCTTCAAATTCATTCATACTGTAAATATTCACACGTGATACCCTTCGATAATGAAACAATCGTTCTTTGTCATGCATCCCATGCTCTCCAAACATTGCAATCGCATCGTCTGTATGCACACTTTTTTTCTGAATCGGCAGATTCTTTTCTACCATTGTCCTCATCCGTCTCTCTACCTTATCCAGAAACTCTTGTGTGAGTTCTATATTGCCTTCTATCGTACAATAATACCCTTTACTTACAGAATAATGAATACGGACTTTATCGATATTCTTATGTTCTGCCACATCATATACCGCTTTTACAAGCATCAGGCTCATACTTCTGCGATACGCTTTATATCCAAGCGAATCTGCAGTCGTCACAAACTCAAGTTTACAGTCTTTTTTTAATGTTTTAAATAATTCCTGTAACCTTCCATCAACAAATACTAATACTATATCGTGCTCATATTCATGCTGATATTCTTTTGCAATATCCAGATATGTTGTTCCTTCCCGAAACTTTCTGTCACAGTCCCCTACCTGAACTGTATAAAAAACTTCATTCATACCTGCACCTCATTTCTTCTCTCCGGGTTATGTATGGAATCAGACGATCAGGAACGGATGACTGATCGGTGCCGCAACAATCTCAACCTCACTGAGATGTTTTTCAAGATACTGTCTCATATCTTCAATAAAGATATGTTCAATCCCATAATGTCCGCCATCGATGATTGCCAGTCCCTGGGCTACCGCATCAATTCCTTCATGATGTCCGATATCTCCTGTGATCAGAACATCCGCATTCTTATCCAGTGCCGCCTGAATCACACTTTTACCGGAACCCGGACAGATTGCTATTCTTTTTACTTTTTCTTCCAGATTACCGAATACCTTTACTGCCCCCAGATGAAATGCAGACTTCACATCTTCACAGCATTCTCTGAGAGTCATCGGTGTCTCAAGATCAGATACTCTTCCGATCCCTTCGGTTCATCTTCTTTCCCTATATCCCCTTCTGCAGTTACTTCCAGAATTTCTGCATTCTTCATATTCATCTTATCCCCGGAAAGGTCTGCCATTCCCAGTACATCATAATTCGTATGCATAGCATAATAAGAAATATCGTTCTGTATCAGTTTTAAGATACGTTCTCCGACAAAATCCAGATTATGAATTCTCTTAATCGGTGAAAATATCATCGGATGATGTGTAATCAACATATCTGCTCCTGTCCTGACAGCTTCATCTATTACTTCATCTGTGGCATCTAATGCAATATAAATCCTTTTTACTTCCTTATCATCTCTTCCCACCAGAAGTCCTACATTGTCCCACGACAGCGCATAATTAAGCGGATATTCTTTCTCAATCTCATACATTACATCTTTACACAACATCTTACATACTCCCTTTCTTCTACTCGTAATACTTTAAAGCCTCTTGTGTCAGTATGATTTCCTGTTTCAGTTCTTCCATTCTCTCGGCAGCACTTGCACTGTTCTGATGTTTAAAAAGTTGTTGAAATACACTCTCTTTAATCTGCATCTCTCTGTCCAGATATTTTTTCAGGACAGGATGCTGTTCCAAAAGCAGACGTTTGCCATATGTATATTCACATATTGTATATTCTTCTTTTTTCCCGTGTATGACTTTCATCATTGGATAAAATTTTCCATCTTCCTCAACCATATTTTCCTCGGTAATCTGAAGATTATGTTCATTTAAAAATCTTCTCACCTTACCAATCTCAGATTGCGGCTGCAGGATCATTGTATCCAAACTTTCTACTACCGGATATCCTTCTGTCAGAATTTTAATCACCAGTCCTCCACCCATGCCTGCAGCGATCATTGTATCCACTTCTCCCGGAAGCACTTTTTCAAGTCCGTCCGAAAGTCTTGTCTCTATTTTCCCTTTCAGTCCATGTCCGACCACATGCATTCTGGCTCTCTCCAACGGGCCTCTGTTAATATCGAGTGCGATCACCTTTCCGGCTATATTGTGTTCTATAAGATAAATAGGAATATAACCATGATCTGTACCGACATCTGCAACAGAAGCGCCTCTGTCACCAGATCTGCAACTGCCTGCAGTCTCTTTGATAGTTCCATAGGCGCCTCTTTTCTTAATCTAAATAATCTCTTAATTTTCTGCTGCGGCTCGGATGACGGAGCTTTCTGAGCGCTTTCGCCTCAATCTGACGGATACGTTCACGGGTAACGTCAAATTCTTTTCCAACTTCTTCCAATGTGCGTGCACGTCCATCGTTCATACCGAATCTTAATCGCAATACCTTCTGTTCTCTTTCTGTCAGAGTATCCAGAACCTCGTCAAGCTGTTCTTTCAGAAGTGTCTGGGCTGCCGCTTCTGCCGGTACCGGTACATTATCATCCTGAATAAAATCTCCAAGATGACTGTCCTCTTCTTCACCGATCGGTGTTTCCAGAGAAACAGGTTCCTGAGAAATCTTAAGGATTTCTCTTACTCTTTCTACCGGCATATCAAGTTCAGCTGCAATCTCTTCCGGCGCAGGTTCACGCCCAAGTTCCTGCAGTAACTGTCTGGATACGCGGATCAGTTTATTAATTGTCTCAACCATATGAACCGGAATACGGATTGTCCTTGCCTGATCTGCAATTGCTCTTGTAATAGCCTGTCTGATCCACCACGTAGCATAAGTACTGAATTTAAATCCTTTATGATAATCAAACTTTTCTACTGCCTTAATCAGTCCCAGATTTCCCTCCTGAATCAGGTCAAGGAACAGCATGCCACGACCAACATATCGTTTTGCAATACTTACTACCAGACGCAAGTTTGCTTCTGCCAGTCTCTTCTTTGCCTCCTCGTCCCCATCTGCCATTCTTTTGGCCAGTTCAACTTCTTCTTCTGCCGACAAAAGCGGCACCTTTCCAATTTCCTTCAGATACATACGTACCGGATCTTCAATACTGATTCCATCTGGTACCGAAAGATCAATCTTCTCTACATCAATATCATCTTCGTCTGACATTACGATTTCATCCGGAATATCATCATCGTCATTACTGATTCTGAGCACATCAACGTTGTTTGCTTCCAGGTAATCAAATACCTTCTCCATCTGATCTGAATCCAGTTCCATATCAGAGAAGAAATCATTAATTTCCTGAATCTCCAGGATTCCCTTTTTCTTTTTCCAAGTGATACAAGTTCTCTTAATTTTTCCTGGAATTTTACAATATTTTCGTCCATGTAATGTCCATCCTCTCATTGCTTGTTTATATTTTATCCTTAATTAATGGAAATATGCAGTGTCCGAAGATCCTGCATCTTTCTTTTTTCATTCATCAGGCGCTGCAATCCCTGAATATCTGTAGGATCCAGATTCTTTGTTGCTTCTTCAATGCTGTGTTCCTTGACTCTCAGAATTGTCTCCTGCAGTGCCTTTTCCTGCTCCTTCACCGTTGTCAGTTCTTTGATCTTCGTGTGGAACAGTCCTGCCACTTCCCGATGTTCCTCTTCATCTGTAAAATGATTCATAATCTGCGCCGGATTGGCTTCATGTTTTTCATACTGTTCATATAAAAGTTCTGCCACTTTTCTGAAAAGTCCTTCCGAAAAATCTTCCGGTGTAATATACTTTTCAATCTGGTGAAAAATCTCTTCACTTTCAATCAGCCATGTAAGCAGCACCTTCTGGGATACTAAAATTCCGTCTTCTTTTTTATTCTTCCTGTTATTTTGTATCTCCCTCGGTCTTTCTGCAGGCTTTGCAAGTCCTGTCTGTACCGCCATCTTACCGACCAGTTTTCGAAGCTCTTCAAATCCGACATGATAGGCCTTTGCCACTGCTTCTATGTAATTATTACGTTCAATTTCTTCTTCAAACTGTGTAAGCCTTCTTGCCGTCTCCTTCATGAACTCCGTCTTTCCTTCCGGTGAATTCATATCATAGTCTTTCTCCAGTACTTCCAGACTGTACATGAATACATTTCTCGCACTTGCGATTCGCTCTTCAAATGCTTCTGCACCCAGATTCTTAATAAATTCATCCGGGTCCTTATACGGTTCCATTCTTATGATCTTTGCTGTGATTCCGGCATCTCTCAGGATTGGCATCGCTCTTAATGCCGCCCTTGTACCGGCCCCGTCACTGTCATAAGTCAGATACACTTCCTGTACATACCTGTGAATCAGTGCAGCATGTCCCGGTGTCAGTGCTGTACCAGTGATGCAACCGCATTGGTAAATCCTGCCTGATGCAATGATATCACGTCCATATAGCCCTCACACAAAAGGAAATATGGCTTTTTGGTACGCCTTGCCCGGTTCAGGCCATACAGATTCCGACTTTTATCAAAGATCATTGTCTCCGGGGAGTTCAGGTATTTTGGCTTTGCATCGCCCATAACACGGCCGCCGAATCCGATCACCCGGCTGTTGACATCCATGATCGGAAACATCACACGATTCCAGAACTTGTCATACACCCCGTTCTTTTCATCAATGCTGATCAATCCCGCCTTGGCAATCATATCATCTTTATACCCTTTGGACTTCAGATACCGATACAGGTCATCGCTGTACTTATTCGAATAACCCAGACCGAACGCCTTAATGGTCTCATCACTAAGCTTACGCTTTTTAAAATATTCCAATCCGACCGCACCCCGGCTGCTCTTAAGCTGTATATAATAATACTGTGCTGCAGCTTTGTTGATCTCCAGAAGTATCGCTCTGGTATCCGCACGTTCTTTTGCTTCTCTGGAATACTCTTCCTCCGGAAGTTCCACTCCTGCCCGGTCTGCCAGATATTTCAACGCTTCAACAAATGTATAATTCTCATACTCCATCAGAAATGTAAATACATTTCCTCCTGCCCCGCATCCAAAGCAATAATACATCTGCTTCTGTCTGCTGACAGAAAAAGAAGGAGACTTTTCATTATGAAACGGGCACAGGCCAAAATATGAACTTCCTTTTTTCTGCAGTTTTACATAAGTAGATATCACTCTACGATATCATTTCTTGATCTTACTTCTTCAATATCTCATCATGAATAATACATTTTGAATCTCCTCATTTATTATTATTCGATCAAAACTTTTTTGTACTTTTCCTTTAATTTTTTT
>ENA-OQBJ01000492-OQBJ01000492.1-human-gut-metagenome-genome-assembly--contig:-NODE-492-length-20602-cov-4.002540_pt1 | contig 20602 bp, 32 predicted proteins | sample MGYA00242743_ERZ504545 | MGnify/ENA primary metagenome ERZ504545 (study PRJEB26092, sample SAMD00036252) | human gut metagenome | host: Homo sapiens | study: EMG produced TPA metagenomics assembly of...
CCTCCAGCGATGATGGAAAGCGGTGCCAACGAAGGGACTGGCATGCCGGGCGGCGCACCACCGACGGTTGGCAACCGGCGGATAATGCGCCTATGGAGGCTGCGACCGGGACGGTGATGACGGAAGCCCAGCAGCAGGTCTCGCGGGATCTGAAAGCCGCCTATCCTGCGTATATCAATGGCCTTCATCTCGTCGATACGAATGGCACAGCCCTGACCCTTGATGAAAATGGACACGGTACTTTTGAAACATACATTAAATCGATTTACATGGCGTCTGCGCAAAAGGCACTGGACAGCGGTATCGATTTATCTTCAAAATCGTGGCTGACGATACAGGATGGAAAGGTCGTGGATATGGATTTAGCCGGTTATGCCCGTGATGTCAATCGGTTAAAGGCGGCGCGGCCTTCGATGCCTTAGACTTGAGTTCCGGAGAAAACCAGGAATTTGGTACGGCTTCGATCGATAAACAGCACTTTACGGCCTATGGTCAGGCCCATTCCTTATCGACGGCAACGACGGCCGACAAGGACATCGTAAAGATGCTCAATCCCTTGAATTATATCGGGACATCAAAGGTTCAAACGGCTAAATATTGGCGTATTCGCCACGGTGAAGTCGACCGGGATACGACCCTTGCCGTACCGGCTCTCCTGGCCCTGCGGCTGCAGCAGGCCGGATATACTGTGGACTTTGCCTCTCCTTGGGGACAGGGCCACGGCGGTGACTACGACTTAACGGAACTCTTTGCCTGGATGGATGCGATCGGTCATAAAGGCTTATAATACGGTACTGACAAAAAAGCATTGCCACAACGCGAGACTGCGGCAATGCTTTTTTGCTACCATAGATTGTCTTCGTCATTAAACGACCAAGTAAACGGATCGGATACGACGGCCATATCGGAACGGCCTTCAATATCTTCCAGGCAGGACGTGGAGCATTCGATTTCTTCCAGTTTCAAGGTGTTCTTGATGCGGACGACCTTGGCTTTATTGGGTTCGGTCAGGAAGGAATGGGCCATGGCCATTTCGATGGCGTCTTTATCACTGTTGCCGTAAAGGGGCAGTAAGGCCATGCGGAATGATTTGGCCGTAATGCAATTGGTGTAAACGGAGGCGAAGTCCATCTTGTTTACGAAACGGTAGCTGACGATATCGGCCATACCGCAGCCGGAACCGTTCCCGTGGGAGCTTCGGTAATGTCGAGGATGACGATGCGTTCGATTTCCGGTGCCAGTGAGCGGAAGGCTTCTTCCTGACTGAAGCGTTCTGTCCGGCCGGTGATATTGGGGTCCATCCCGGTACCGCTGATTTCTTTACCGATTTCATCGACGATCAGGACGTCGATATGGGGGAGTTTCAAGCGCGGCATCTCTTCTTTGGCCAAGGTCTGGAGAGCGGCGTCGCGTTCAAAGAATTTTTCGGTCGGGATGACTTCTAAGGCGGCGATGTCGTCGCTGGGACTCTGGACCATGGCGACAGAAAAGACGACGTTTACTTTGTTTAAGAAGGCCTTGGCGACCCGTTCCAGGTTGGGGCCAAAGGAATCATAGCCTCGTCCATGAAAGGCCGAGGCCCCTTTGTGCTTCCCGCAGCCGATGCAGATCATCTTCAAGAGCCCTGATTCGTGGCTATATTTGAAGTGCGTGTGCGGTTTAATCTTGTTAAACAAGATGATGCCGTCGGCTTCATAGGCGTTCTTGTCGCAGTAAATGGGAAAACCGTCGTCCAGGGTGCCGACGGTGACGACATCCATGGTCGATAAAACGGGCACGCCGAGGTAGTCTTCGTTGATCCGAATTGGGCTAAATGGGCCTTTTGGCCTTCTGCCGTCGCTCCGGCATGACTGCCCATGGCGGGGAAGACGAAGGGCTGGGCCTTCCATGCTTTAAGCTGGTCACAAAGGACTTTCATGAGCTCCTTATAGTGGGGCAGGCCGCGGCTGCCGGCTGTGATGCCGATGCGTTTTCCCGCCAAGTTTTCGATGGTATTTTTATCGAGGGATTGAAGCTGTTCCTTTAACCGGCCGATGGGATCGGTCAGATTATGAGAGGGAAAGCTTTGCCGGACTTTTACCATTTTCGGGATGACGATGCCTTCTGTCAGGGATTGTTTATCAAGCTTGGGGAATTGCAAGGAAAAGACCTCCTTTGGGTGAATCAATAGGATTTCTGATGCTTGCTTTTATTATACGTGATTATTTAAAAATATACAAAAAAGTCCTCGCTGCGAAGACGAAAATCGGAGCGAGGACTTTCTTTAGAAAAACTTTTTTAATTTCTAACAGAAATTTAATACACCAAATCTTTGACTTACTTGTTCGAATCGCTTTCCGGCGTGAACTTGGTAATGAAGATGTGGCGGATAAAGATGACGATCATGGCGATGAAGGCGATGAGGCCGAGAATATCGGCGGTGGACTGGAAGTCCTTGCAACCAGAGCCAGAGGATTTTCGCTGCCGCCGGAGGTGACCGATACGACGATGAGCAGGGCGATGATGACGCCCATGAGGCTTTCGCCGACGATGAGGCCAGAGGCGAAGAGGACACCGCGGTGGTTGCAGGCTTCGACGTCTTCTTCTTCATGGCCCGGGCTGCGGCGAGCTGCGCGAGCTTTCAGGGAACGATTGACGAAGTAGCCCATAACGGAGCCGATGACCAAAGGAATTTCAAGGGTAGGCGGTAAGTAAATGCCCATGCCGATAGCCAGAGGTGGTAAGGCCAGGGCTTTCGTGTTTTTCGTTAAAATCAAATCGATGATGATGGCGACAATGCCGACGCCGACGCCGAATAGGATGTAATTCCAGTCCAGGCTGGCGCTGAAGATACCTTGAGCGATGGTCGTCATCAACGTTGCCTGCGGTGCGGCCAGGGCCTGGGTCGGATCCATGCCGGCACGGGGAAGAGCACCCGTAAAGCCGTAAGCCTGATACAAGAGGTTCAGGACCGGAGCGATGGCGAGAGCGCCGACGACAGAGCCCAAGATGAGGGCGACCTGCTGTTTCCACGGCGTAGCACCGACGATGTAACCGGTCTTGAGGTCCTGCAGGTTATCGTTGGAAATAGCAGCGATGCTGACGATGACGCTGGTAATGAAGATGGCCAGTGCCGTTGCAAACTGCGTACCCTGAAGGGTTTCAAAGATACCGGCTGAAGAGCCGAGGCCGAGGACGACCAGGGACGAGATGATGATGCCAAGGATACCAATCCCGGAGATCGGGCTGGCAGAGGTGCCGATCAAACCGGCCATGTACCCGCAGGCAGCGGCGACGAAGAAGCCCATGAGGATGGCGACTAAGATGCCGATGACGATGAACATGAGGGTGACCGATAAGGACAGACCGGCGTTGCTTACGAAGGAATAGAAGGTGATGAACAGTCCGACCAGGATAGCCAGGAATACGAGGCCGACCGATTTCGGCGTCATATCGATATCCGTATGGTGGAGCATTTTCTTTTCTTCCGTATCGTTGGCGCGAAGGGCGTCAATCGACATTTTAATGCCGTCGACGACCGGTTTAGCAAGCGGATCAAGGTCCAGACAGCAGCGATACCGATACAACCGGCGCCGATGAAGCGGACTTTCTGAGCCAGATGGTCTGAGCAAAGGCAGCCGCCGATTGGCCTTCAGCCGGAGTCAGGACCGAGGTCAGGTAGGGAACGAAGACGTACCAGGACAAGAGGGTACCGACTAAGATGGCGATACCGCTGGTGATGCCGATGAGGTAACCGGCACCGAGGAGGGCTGTTGAAAAGCCAAGGGGAATCTGGGTGATGGCTTTTCCGAAGTGGAGCCAGTAGCTGAATTCCGAGGAGAGGACGTGGAAGCCGTTGGAGCAGAGGCTAAAGAGACCAGCCAGTGCCGTACCGCCGACGATGTCTTTCATGCCCGTTTCCTTCTTAGCGCCCGCTTTTCCATCCGCTTCTTCTTGGCGGATTTCACTGCCGACCTTTAAGATTTCAGCAGCAGCCCGGCCTTCCGGGTAGGGCAGGTCGCTGTTGACGACCATTGCACGGCGGAGGGGAATCGTAAATAAGACACCGAGAGAGCCGCCGCAGGCGCAGAGCAGTAACGTTTCCCCGAAGGGGAATCCTTGCCAGTATCCCAGCATGAGCAAGCCCGGCAGAATGAAGATGATTGCAGATAAGGTGCCGGCAGCAGAGGCCTGCGTCTGTACCATGTTGTTTTCCAAGATGTTGGAATCTTTGAACATGCGCAGGATTGCCATGGAGATGACTGCAGCCGGAATGGACGAGGAGAACGTCAGACCGACTTTTAAGCCCAAGTATACGTTGGATGCCGTGAAGATAACGGTAATCAAGGCCCCGAGAATCATCCCGCGGGCGGTTAATTCCGGCATACTTGGGTAGTTCACAGTCAAGTTTGATTGTGGTTTCATAGAAAAACCTCCCAAAGTAAGAATTAATAAGTACAAAAATGTACTATCACAATAACAATTATATTATACTCATTTTTGGTGCATTCGTCATATATCAAAATGTACACTGGAAACGGAAATTAGCTTGCATAATTACTTTTTTGCAATTGATGATGAACATGATGGAATTGTAGCTTGAAAAGAGCCGCCGTGGTATAATAAAAAGCGATTATACAAGTAGCAAACCACTTTGAAGGGAGCGTTATACTATGCATGATAATGAAATTATTGAAGGGATTATTGCGGAATTTAAAGGCCTGGCCAAGCATCCGCGTCCGTCTCACCATGAAAAAGCCGTCAGCGATTATATTGTAAGCCGTCTCCATGAATTGGGCGTTACCGATGTCATTCAGGATGATGTCTATAATATCGTCGCCAATGTTCCGGCCACCAAGGGCTGTGAATCTTGGCCGCGGACGGTCCTTCAGGGCCATATGGATATGGTCTGCGTCGCCAAACCGGGTGTCGACTTCGACCCCTTGACGAGTGAAATCAAATTAGTCCGCGAAGGAAATATCCTCCGCGCTGACGGTACCAGCCTCGGTGCCGATGACGGCATTGCCGTAGCCTTGTCGCTGTACCTCATCCAGCAGGATATTCAGCACGGACCGCTGCGCCTCATCTTTACCATCGATGAAGAAACGGGCATGACCGGTGCGATGAATTTAGATCCGAAACACGTTCAGGACGTAAAATATATCATCAACTGCGACTCCGAAGATATCGGTATGCTCGGCGTCGGTTCGGCCGGCAGCGTCCATACCCACTTCCATCGCCCCATCATTGGCAGCAGCCGGCAGTAAACAGGCGTTTACCATTGAAGCGAAAGACTTCGTCGGCGGCCATTCCGGAGAAACGATCAACCGCGGTAAGAGCAACGCCATTAAGGCTTTGAGTTTAGCCCTGCGCCGAATTGCACAGGCCGGTGTCGCTTATACCCTGGCATCGATCGACGGCGGCGTTGCGGCCAATGCCATTCCGTCTCAGGCCTCGACTGTCATCGTAACGGCTGATGAAAAAGCAGAAGCAGCCATTAAACAGGCTGTCCAGGAAGAACAGGCTCAGATTGCTGAAGTATATGGCAGTGTGGAAACGAAGGCTCAGTTCATTGTCGAAGGCGCCGACGTACCGGAAAAGACATTCTCGGCAGAAGATACCAAAGCTATCGTAAACCTGCTCAACATCCTTCACTGCGGTGTCTTTGCATGAATCAGACCTTGCCGAAACTGCCGGATCTGTCGGCCAATATCGGTACCATTCGGACCGAAGCCGATACCGTCGCTATCCAGTACTTCCCGCGGGCATCGTCTGACGGCCGTTTACGTGAATTTGTCCTGTCGCTGCCGGTCTTTGCCGAACTTACGGGCTGCACCCTTGATCTGGCTACGCCGGAACCGGCTTGGGCTGAAAATCCCAAGAGTAAACTGGTCCCCTTGTTTGCCGACGTATATCGTGAAGAAGCCGGCCGGGATCCTCGCATCGAAGCCATGCATGGCGGTCTTGAAACGGGGTACCTGTTCTCTATGAATCAGGACCTCGACATCATTTCCGTCGGGCCGACGACGCATGACATCCACAGCGCCGACGAATCGGTCGAACTCGACACGGTGGCTCTCTTGACTCGTATCGTAGCCAAAGCCTTAGGCAAGCTCGATAAATAATGATTTGATGTAAACTTAAAATAAAGGCACCCGCCTTACCGTGAATGGTGAGGCGGGTGTTTTTATGCGTTTTCCAGATCGTTTAAGGTTTCGCCTAAGGCTTCTACATTGACAGGCAGGCGATTTAACGGGATGGCGCCGTATCCGATGAGAACTTGGTTCTGCGGGCTGTCATCGGGATTGGCCCAGTACGGCTTTAAGGAGTAAACGCCGACTTCGTTTTGGCGGAAGCGGTTTATGATTTCCTCTTCCGTACAGGCCGTATCGATTTCGAGGACGAAGTGCATGCCGCCGCCTCCGCCGCAGATGCGGACCGTTTGGGGAAAGTGAGCTTCCAGATACTGGCGAATGAAGCGTGCTTTTTGCGGAAATCGTTGCGCAGGGCGTTTACTTGTTTTTCGTACTCGCCCCGTTCCATAAAATCGGCCAGGGTAAGCTGCAGCAGTGATGACACGGGGGAGGTGTAGAAGGGATAGGTTTCCGAGAAATGGAAAGAAAGATTTGGCGGTACGACGATATATGCCAGGCGGATATCGGGAGCCGTCGTTTTTAGAAAAGGTGCCCAGATAAAAGGTACGGCCGGCGGTATCGATGGATTGGAGTGACGGGATGGGCTGTTCTTCATAGCGAAGTTCACTGTCATAATCGTCTTCGAGGATATAGTGACCGCCCATGGCTGCCAGCTCTAATAATTGCAGGCGCTTTTTAATGGGCAAGACCGATCCCATGGGGAATTGGTGGGACGGCGTAATGCTGATGAGGGACGGCGGCAGCCTTCTTAAGGGAGAAAGTTCGATTCCCTGGGGGCCAATGGGAATGTAGTGCATGGCGTATCCCTGATGGGAAAAGACATCACGCGTGCGCGGTACCCGGGGTTTTCCATAGCAAATTCGTATTCTTGGGGCGGCAGGAACTGGGCAATCAAACTCAGGGAGTGATGGTGGCCGCTGGTGATGATGACTTGTTCCGGGTGGCAGCGAACGCCGCGGAACCGCTTCAGATATTGGCAGAGCTGCTGCCGTAAGATGAGTAATCCTTCAGGGGCTTCATAGAGCAGGCTGCTGCAGTTTTCCCGGTCAGCCAAGGCATTGTTTAAGGAATGACGAAAGGCCCGGTTGCGATAGATATTGCGGTCAATGCCGCCATAGCGGAAGTCATAGTGCGGGGCCCTTTCTTTTTTTGCCGGCTCTATTTTTTCGTTCTCTTGCTGCTCGCAGGGCTGAGGCGGCAGGGATTCGACGTAGAAGCCGGAACCTTGGGTACTGTAGATGTAGCCTTCGACTTCTAGTTGTCGGTAGGCCGTGATGACCGTGTTGCGGGACAATTCGTATTCCTGGGCCATTTTTCGCGTCGCCGGCAGGATGAAGCCAGTCGGGAGTTCACCGGACAGGATTTGCTGCTTCAAGCCTTCATACAGCTGCGTATAAAGGTTTTTGGAACTCTCTTTATCGATCAGTAACATCATGACCTCCTTAGAAAAAAATTGGATCCATAAAATACACGTGAATTGAATCTTTTTGAGGATCCTTTTTTCTGTTAGTATACAGACATGCAAGAGAGCTTGCAAGACTGGTTTGAATAAAAAGGAGATTACCGCTATGTTCGTAGAAAAATTTTATGATTGCTTGAAACACGATGGAATTGTCGCCGTTGCTACGGCTTCGAAAGATGCCAAGGCTCATGTCGTAAATACGTGGAATAAATACGTCATCGTAACGGATGATGAAAAGCTGCTCATCCCCTGCTACGGTTTCCGCAAGACGGAACGCAATATCGCTGAAAATCCCTATGTCGAAATTACCCTGGGCAGCTCGGACGTTATGGGCTATAAAGGCATGGGAGCCGGCTTTCTCCTCATCGGCACGGCTGAATTCCAGGCCTCGGGTCCGCTCTTTGAAGAAATGCACGATAAATGCGATTTTGCCAACCGGGTCATGGTATTTACGCCGGAAAAATGCACCCAGATGATCTAGCGTAAATGTTGTTTACTCCTCGTTTAGTTGATGGTGTGACTCTATCGGCCAGCGGCGATTCCGTTCGGTTAGCAAGGCATGAAAAATCCCCCAGAAACAGTCCGTCATGCGGAGTGCCTTTGGGGGATTGTTGTTTTTGCAACGGTTTTATGGAATATAATTTGGTATAATAGGACTGAATATATGGAAGGGGGATGGACCATGAATAAGACCCATATTGATGAATTGGTATCGCCCGATTATTTCAATCGGAAAGAGTGTGAAGGCTGCGGCTGCTGTATCAGTATCTGTCCTTACGATGCCTTAGCCATGGAAACCTGTGCCGACGGCATTGAACGGCCTCGTGTCGATGCCTGTGAAATTTATAAATGCTACGGCCCGACTTCGGAAGCCATATGAGCGGTCATTAGGAGCGGCCGAATAAATACTTGGTGTCGTAGCTGAGATCCATATACTGGGCAATGGTCTCGTCGTCGAAACCATATTCTTCCGACTTACGAGTCAACTTGCCCCATTTCATCTGCATCTTTTTCTTAGGCGGCAAGGGTTCTTCGTATTCGATGCGAAGTTCCTGCGCTTCCTGGGATCGGTCCTGCACTTTTACGAACAAGCCTTTATCAAAGGTCAGTTCGTATATCTTGCGGAAGGCGTGAGGAAGCTGGAAACCGAAGGGGACGAAGTATTTGTCGATGAAGCCGTTGGCGATGAGAATGGAGCCGCTGTAGTCGATGACGTGTTCGAGGTCATATTTGAGGTCGCCCGCCGGGGAGTGAAAAGATTCCGGCAGGACGCCGTCAATGGCCGGGGGTTCCATGCCGTTGTTGTTGGTCAATAACTTATGGAGGGTCAGCATTTTTTCATCGTTAAATCCGAAAACGGCTGTATATCCGCGCAGGCATGCTTCGTTATACATGATGGGGTGGAGTCCGAATTCTTCGATATTGAAGAATTCATGGACCTTTTCGATGGCGACAATGCTGAGTTTAAACGTGGCAAAATCGAAGCCGTCAAAAAATTGAGCGCGCATGATAAGTCTCCTTATTCGACAAAGATGGGCTTGTTGTTTTCAAAACGGGCAATTCTGGCTAAGGATTCGACGCGGAACCCGGCTTTTTCAAGGGTTTCCCGTCCGGTCTGGAATGTCTTTTCAACGACGATGCCGATGCCTTCAACGGTACAGCCAGCCTGAGCGGCAATCTGCGTAAGGCCGACAGCGGCGGCACCGCTGGCCAGAAAGTCGTCGATGATGACAACAGATTCCCCGGCGTGGAGATAGTCTTTGCAGATCGTTGCCGTGTACTCTTCTTCTTTCGTATAAGAGTAAATCTTGGCCGTATACTGTTCACCCTTGGTGAGCAGTGATTTTTTTTTGCGGGCAAAGACGACGGGGCAATTGTTCAGGGCCAGGGATGCCGCATAAGCGACGGCGATTCCTGACGATTCAATGGTGATGATGCGGTCGATGTGAACGTCCTTGAAACGGCGGGCAAATTCCTGACCGACATGGGTGATGAGCGCCGTGTCGATTTGCTGATTTAAAAAGCTGTCGATCTTTAAGATGCGATTATCGATAACCAGACCGTCTTGTAAAATTCGCTGTTTCAATTCTTCCATTACTTCCGAGTCCTCCCTGGTGATGAGAAATGGTCAACCTTGTCTACTATAATAGTACTAGTCTAATACGATTCCCTAGACAAGTCAACAAAATTCTAAGTTTACTTATGGTTTTAAAACGGGTATACTAAGGTTGTCTATTGATAAGTATCTATCTTTGAGGGAGGTTATGACATGCAGTCTATTCGACGTTTGTATGTTGCCAAGAAAGGTATTTTTGCTGATGAGGCAAAGCGATTACTCACTGATTTACAGGAAAACCTGTTGATAAAAGGGTTAACTGATATTCACATTTTCCACCGCTACGACGTATCCGGTCTCGACGATGCGGCTTTTGAAGCGGCTAAAAATATGATTTTCTCGGAACCGCCTGTCGATGCCGTTTACGATACATTGCCAACCCGTGAAGGGGACACGGTGCTGGCCGTCGAATACCTGCCCGGTCAATATGACCAGCGTGCCGATTCGGCCGTGCAGTGCCTGCAGATGCTGACCATGAAAAATGACAGCCTGGTCCGGACGGCTCAGGTCATCGTCCTGTCCGGTGACTTGTCGGGTACAGATATTACGGCCATCAAGAATTACTGCATCAACCCGGTGGAAGCCCGCGAAGCTTCTTTGGAACCGGCCACGTCGTTGGAACTGGCTTGGGAAAAACCGGCCGACGTCCCGACGGTAGAAGGTTTTATTTCCATGGATGATGCGGCTTTGACCGACCTCTCGTCGCAAATGGGCCTGGCTATGAGCTTCGATGATTTGAAATTCGTTCAGACTTACTTCCGCGATGAAGAAAAACGGAATCCGACGATTACCGAAATCCGGGTCATCGATACATACTGGTCGGACCACTGCCGTCACACGACCTTTATGACTGAACTGACCGATGTCTCTTTTGAAAAAGGAACCTTTACGGCTCCCATACAGCGAGCTTATGAATCGTATAAGACGACGCGGAAAAACCTGAACCGCAAGAAACCTCAAACCCTCATGGATATGGCAACCATTGCCGTCAAGGAATTGAAAGCTGCCGGTAAACTCGACAACCTCGACGAATCGGAAGAAATCAATGCCTGCACGATCATCATCCCCGTCGATGTCGATGGCGTAGAAGAAGAATGGCTGCTCTTATTTAAAAACGAAACTCATAACCACCCGACTGAAATCGAACCGTTCGGCGGCGCTGCTACCTGCCTGGGCGGTTGTATTCGCGACCCCTTGAGCGGCCGCTCTTATGTATACCAGGCCATGCGCGTAACCGGTGCCGGCGACCCGCGTCAGGTCGTTCAAGATACGCTCGTTGGTAAACTGCCTCAGCGCAAGCTTACGACCGGTGCAGCCAAAGGCTACAGCTCCTATGGCAACCAGATCGGCCTTGCAACGGGTGAAGTCAAGGAATACTATAATCCCGGATTCGTCGCCAAGCGAATGGAAATCGGTGCCGTCCTCGGGGCTGCTCCGCGGCAGAATGTCGTTCGTGAAGAACCCCTTCCCGGCGATATCATCATCCTCCTCGGCGGCAAGACCGGCCGCGACGGCTGCGGCGGTGCTACGGGCTCTTCGAAGAAACATACCGTTGAATCGCTGGAAACCTGCGGGGCTGAAGTCCAGAAGGGGAATGCCCTGACGGAACGAAAAATCCAGCGCATGTTCCGCCGTCAGGAAGTTACGACCCTCATCAAGCGCTGCAACGACTTTGGTGCCGGCGGCGTCTCGGTCGCTATCGGCGAATTGACAGACGGCCTCGACATCAACCTCGACAAAGTCCCTAAGAAATACGAAGGCCTCGACGGAACGGAATTGGCCATTTCTGAATCTCAGGAACGAATGGCTGTCGTCGTTGCCCCGGAAAATGTCGATAAATTCATGAACTACGCCGCCGAAGAAAATTTGGAAGCGACGATCGTTGCCGTGGCTACGGATACCAAACGACTGGTCATGCATTGGCGCGACCAGAACGTCGTCAATATCACCCGAGCCTTCCTCGATACGAACGGCGTCACCCAGCGTCGCAAGGCTCTGGTCACGGCACCGGAAGATACCGATTTCTTCAAGCTGCGGCCGTAAATGACGTTGCCAAGACCTGGCTCGATACGATGGGGACCTTAAACATCGCTTCGGAACAAGGCCTTGCGGAACGCTTCGACAGCACCATCGGGGCCCGCACGGTTCTCATGCCCTTTGGTGGCAAATATCAGAAGACTCCGGTCGAAGGGATGGTCGCGAAGATTCCCGTAGAACACGGCAATACGACGACGGCCAGCATTTTCACTCACGGCTACGATCCGGACCTGGCTATTTGGAGCCCCTTCCACGGTGCCTCTATGCCGTCATCCAGTCCATTGCTAAACTGGTGGCCCTCGGCGGTGACCGTAAAAAAGTGTACCTTACGATGCAGGAATTCTTCCAGAGCCTGGGCCAGAATGAAACGGCCTGGGGCCAGCCAGTCAGTGCCCTCCTCGGTGCCTTCGTCGCCCAGCAGGTCATGGAAGTGGCTGCCATCGGCGGGAAAGACAGCATGAGCGGTACCTTTGAAAACCTTACCGTTCCGCCGACCCTCGTTTCCTTTGCCATTGCTCCGGAACACACGGATCATATCGTTTCGCCGGAATTTAAGACGGCTGGCGATGCCGTCCTCCTCTTCGACCTGCCTCGTGACGGCGAAGGGATGCCGGACTTCGATACCTTTAAGCAACACTGCGATTTCCTCCATCAGGCTGTCGTCGACGGTAAGGTCAAAGCCATGCATGCCGTCGGCCAAGGCGGTATCGCTGCTGCGGTTGCTCAGATGGCCTTTGGTAACGGTATCGGCTTTGACATCGATGCAGACTTTGCCGTACAGGAACTGTTTAACCTCCGTTACGGCGCCCTCTTGGTGGAAACGGACAGCGAAACGGCTGCCGCATGGGTTAAACGCGATCAGGTCAGCCTGGTCGGTAAGACGGCCGACGCGGCCAATATCTCCGTTGCTGGCGTAAAAATCGCTTTGAGTGACCTTCAGGATGCTTGGGAAAAACCGCTGAATCAGATTTTCCCGATTAAAGATAAGGATGGAGAAGCGACGCCGAACTGCCCTTGTTTACGACCTATGGTCCTCGCCGTAGCGAAAGCTTTGGCGCTCCTCGCGTCTTCATCCTGTTTGCCCGGGGACGAACTGCGAATACGACTCGGCTGCTGCCTTTGAACGGGCCGGTGCAACGACGGACGTCATGGTCCTTCGCAACAATACGCCGAAGGACTTGGCAGAATCGATTGAAGAAATGGCCAAACGCATGGCTAAGGCGCAGATCATCATGTTCCCCGGCGGCTTCAGTGCCGGCGACGAACCGGAAGGTTCCGGGAAATTCATTGCAACCTTGTTCCGCAACCCCGTTTTGTCCGAAGCCCTCGAAAGCCTCTTGTATCAGCGCGACGGCTTAGCTCTCGGCATCTGCAACGGTTCCAGGCTCTGATTAAGCTGGGCCTCCTGCCTTACGGCAAGATTCAGCCGTTGAAGGCTGACAGCCCGACCTTGACTTACAACTCCATCGGCCGTCATCTGTCGCGCATGGTCGACACCAAAGTCGTTTCGGTCATGAGCCCCTGGTTCAGCAGCTGCCAAGCCGGCGACATCCACACCGTCGCTATTTCTCACGGCGAAGGCGCTTTATTGCGACGCCGGAACAGATTCGAGAACTCGCCGCCAAAGGTCAGATTGCAACGCAGTACGTCGACCTCTCCGGCAAGGCTTCGAATGAAAGCGAATACAACCCGAACCAGTCGATCCTGGCCGTGGAAGGCATTACCAGCCCGATGGCCGTGTCCTCGGGAAGATGGCCCATACGGAACGCTTCAGCGCCGACGATATCTTTAAGAATATCGATGGGAATAAGCTCCAGCCGATCTTCACATCCGGTGTAAACTACTTTAAATAAATAAAGGCATATGAAGGCAGTCTTTCCTGCATTCCAGGGCAGAAAGACTGTCTTTTTTCTTGCATTCCTACGAGGCTTATGATATAATTAAAAAGCTTGATTTGTGTCAAGCTCCTAACCCTTCTGCGGGAAGGGTCATATGTCCAAAAGAGGAGGTGATTTCGTGAACAAGTACGAAGTCATGTTTATTGCACGACCGGTCGAAGAAGCAGAAGTAGATCCCATCGTTGAATTGGTATCGAACCTTCTTACCAAGAACGGCTGCAGTATCGAAAAGGTAGATCGTTGGGGGAAACGCCATCTGGCATACCCTGTTAAGAAACAGCTGATGGCTACTACGTTCTGATTAACTTTGAAGGCGAACCTGAAGTCATCAAAGAAATCGACCGTGTCATCAAGATCCACGATACTATTCTGAAACACTTGATCGTCAAGATCGACGAATAACCGGAGGCGCAAAGGTATGAACTCAGTACAATTATTAGGGAATCTGGCTCGAGACCCGGAAATCCGTTTCACGAAAACCGGACGGGCTGTCGCTATGTTTACCGTTGCCTGCACGCGGTCGTATGTTCCGACCGGCAGTTCAGAACCGCGGGAATTAACTGATTTTATTCCTTGTGTTGCTTGGGGTAATTTGGCGGAAAACTGTGGCAATAACTTGACCAAAGGCAGCCGTGTATTCGTTCAGGGCCGGATCTCTGTTCGTTCTTATGACGGACAGGATGGTCAGAAACGGTATCGCACGGAAGTTGTCTGCGACTTTGTTGCCCAGACAATGGGATCCGATCATCAGCAAGCTGCTGCTCCGGCACAGCCTGCCAATGTATCGCAGCCGAAACCGGCTGCTGCCGGCGCGGCTTCGACAGCATGGGCTCCAGCACGGATGAAGAAATCCCATTCTAAAAGGTCAGACACGCCCCTTCTAATTCTTGAAGGAGGAAACTATACATGAGAAGAGATCGCTCGAGAAAACCGAGAAGAAAAGTATGCAGCTTCTGCGTTGATCATGCTGAACTGATCGATTACAAAGATACTGCAAAGCTTCGCCGTTTCACAACAGAACGCGGTAAAATCTTGCCGCGCCGTATTTCCGGCGTTTGCGCTAAACATCAGCGTAAACTGACTGTTGCTATCAAACGCGCACGTGCTATCGCACTCTTGCCGTACACGGCTGAATAATATAAAAGACTGTCGCTGAGCGACAGTCTTTTTTTACGCTTAAATTTTATTGCCGTTTACATAACGGGCGATGATGTTGCGGTCGTCGCCGTCGTATATGAACTGCTGCAGCTTTTCAGAGGGCGTCCGTTCCAGCCCTTCAATGGAGTCGTCCATATGGATGACTAAGGCGTCGAAGTCATAGCCCTTTTCGAAACTGCCGACGTTCCCATAAAAACGTCCGGGGCCTTTGGTGGCCAAATACAAGCCTTCACCGATGGTGAGGGCTTTTTCTGTCGGATGATTCAGGGAGTAAAGCTTCGATATTTCGATGGTCAAGGCGATTTGCTTGTTCATGGCCGGCGTATGGCCGGCGGCGACGTCACTGGCGATGGTACAGGTTAAGCCTTGGTTAGATTTTCGCGAAGGGGCATGATGCCGCTGGTGAGATTGGCATTGGATTGGGCGCAGTGGGTCAGGTAAACGTCTTTTTCTTTGAGTAAACGTTTTTCTTCGTCAGACAGATAGATAGCATGGGCCATCAAGGTCTTATGAGCCGCAGGAGGCCAAAGGCATCGTAAACGGCTGTATACGACGGAAGGTTCGGGTGTAGTTCTCGGACCCATTCGACTTCATGACGGTTTTCGGACAAGTGGGATTGGACGGGAAGGTCGTATGTTTCGCAGAGACGGCCGAGACCGGTCATCAGTTTTTCTGTCGTCGATGGGACGAAGCGCGGCGTCGCGATGAAGCGAATTCGATCCAATTCTTCGCGGCTGCGGAGGACGAGTTCTTCCGTATCGGCCAGAGACCGTTCCGTATCTTCTAAGAGATAGTCCGGGCTGTTTCGATCCATGTTTACTTTGCCGACGTAGCCTTTTAAGCCCATGTCTTCAGCGATTTTCATGAGCTGCCAAGTGGCATCTTTATGAATGGTGGCGAAGGCCGAAAAACACAGGGTCCTTCGGCTTTTAAACGCGACAGGAAGACCCGGTAAACGCGGGTGGCAAAGTCCGTATCGGAAAAGCGCCCTTCCGTCGGGAAGGTGTAGTTTTCTAACCAGGGCAGGAGCTCTTCATCGAAGCCAAGGCCGCGGTTGATGTATTGCGGCGCATGGATATGGAGGTCGGTGAAGGCTGGATGATGATGTCGTCTCCGTAATCGACGACGTCAGAAGAGGCTGTATTCGCCGGCAGATCTTGGAAAAATCCCAGGACCTTGCCGTCTTCGATTTGAATATACTGCTTTTCAAGGATGATGAATTCTGTTTGCGATGGGGTATAAAGAAAATTGCCTTTTAAAAACATGTAAACTCCTTTTATACTTGTTTACTCCGGAACATAGACCGATAAGAAGGACGGAAGAACCTTGATATCGAGGGGGAAAGCAGGGCCGAATCGCCGTCCATATTGGTCGAAAGGGGATGATCCCCGACGAGTTCAATGCGGACTTCCTCCAATGCTTTTAAGGTCATCAATTCTGAAGTCAACGGTTGGCCGGATAAAAACTCCGGAATGACTTTGAGCAAGTCTAAGTAGTTGAAATCTTTAAAGATGCCCAACCAGATTTTTCCGTCGTCGACTCGCGCCTGAGGGGCCAGATTGCGGAAACTGCCGACGGAGTTGGTCAGCATGGCGACGATGAGGGGCGACCGGTAGATGGAGGACCTTCCGGCGTCGTGATTTTAAATAAAGACGTTTCATGGGCCTGCATGGCCTTGATGCCAGTCAAAAAATATGCCAAAGGGCCGAGGCGCGTCTTCTGCTCAATGGATACGTGGCCGACGGCTTCAGGCATGATGCCCGTGGCAATGGTATTGATGAAGTAGCGGTCATTGGCCTTGGCAATGTCGACTTTGACGGTCTTGCAGCGGGGCAGCATATCGATGGCTACTTCCGGGTGCAAGGGGATGTTTAAAGCCCGGGCCAGGTCGTTGATGGTTCCCAGTGGAATGAATCCGAAGTCGATGGGTTTATTGGCCTGGGCCAGTCCATTTATCGTTTCGTTGAGGGTCCCGTCGCCGCCCATGGAAAAGACGGCGTCGAATCCGATGAGGCTGCTTCTTTAGCCCATAGGGTGGCGTCGCCGGCCTTCTCTGTTTCTCGTAATTCCACGTCTCGAACATGTTCTCCAACTGGCGTCTTAAATTTTCTTTGTGGTATTTTGCTCTCTCACGCCCTGCCGTAGGGTTGATGATTAACATACACCGTTTCAACTTGCTTCTACTCCTTACCTTGTAAATTCATCTCAAAATGGATGATGCAATTACTATTATAACGAGAAAAAAGCCGTTCGTGAAGGTGTCTACAAGGATTTGTCTGAATTTTGTCGAACTCTTTCTTTAGACGAGTTTCGACTTAGTATTTTTCAGAAAAGGAGCAAGGTTCTATGAATATTGATGGTAGTGTTTACCCTTATGCCTCTCGCCGAGAAGTCGTTTACAGTAGGCGGGGCATGGTATGTACGTCCCAACATCTGGCCGCCCAGGCCGGTCTCGATATGTTGAAACATGGCGGAAATGCTGTCGATGCGGCATTGGCTACCGCCATTTGTCTGACTGTTCTTGAACCGACTAGTAATGGTTTGGGAAGTGATGCCTTTGCTCTCATTTGGATGGATGGGAAACTTCATGGCATCAATGGCAGTGGCTGGTCTCCGGCTGCTTTGACGCGGGAACGGTTGGTATCCGAAGGGTATAAAGAAATGCCGCTGCGCGGTTGGTATCCGGTCATGGTGCCCGGAGCTCCAGCCACCTGGCTGAAGTGCACCGCCGCTTTGGTAACTTCCGTTTAATGAGTTGTTTGAGCCGCTATTTCCTACGCCCGGGAGGGCTATGTCGTCATGCCTAACTTGGCGGCCATGTTGCTTATAGTGCCGACGTTTTTCAGGCATATCGGGATAACCCTCTTTTCCAGCCCTTGTTCGATACTTTCTTTCCCCATGGCCAGGCTCCTATGGCGGGAGATATCCTGACCTTACCGGATCTTGCCAATTCTTTGGAGCTCCTGCGCGACAGTCATTGCCAGTCTCTCTATGAAGGCGAACTGGCTGAGGCTATCATTGACTGGTCCGTGAAAACTGGCGGCCTCCTTCGTGCTGGGGACTTATCGGAGTACCGCCCGCAATGGTCGATCCGATACACACCGCTTACCGCGGCTATGATGTCTGGGAGATCCCACCCAACGGGCACGGCTTAGTCGTCCTCATGGCGCTCAATATTGTAAAGGGCTTTACGTTTGATAAACAACGGGACGATGTCGAATCGATTCATCGCCAGATTGAAGCCATGAAGTTGGCCTTTGTCGACGGGAAAAAGTACATTGCCGATCCGCGATTCATGAAGACGTCTGTTTCTGATTGGCTGTCCGAATCCTATGCCGAAGGGCGTCGAAGGGCCATTCGAGATCAGGCACGGATGCCAGAACCCATCGATGTAAACTCCGGCGGTACCGTTTACTTGTGCACGGCTGACGGTGACGGAAACATGGTGTCCTTCATTCAAAGTAATTATAACGGTTTCGGCTCGGGCATCGTCATTCCGGGACGGGGCATCGCTCTTAACGACAGAGGTCATAATTTTTCGATGGATAAGGCCAGCGATAACTGTCTGGGCCCGAGAAAAAGTCGTATCACACCATCATTCCCGGCTTTTTGACGAAAGATGGGAAGGCCGTCGGACCGTTCGGCGTCATGGGGGCCTTCATGCAGCCCCAGGGACAACTGCAAGTCCTTTTGAATACCATCGACTACCATCTCAACCCTCAGGCTGCCCTCGATGCGCCGCGCTGGCAGTGGATGGGCGGTAAGATCATTGAAGTCGAGCCGGAAATGCCTCAAGACATCGTGTACGGCCTGCGGTTGCGAGCCATGATGTCGTCGTCAAAGGCGATATCCAGACCTATGGCCGAGGGCAGATCATTTGGCGCAGTGAGGCCGGCATTCTCATGGGCGGAACGGAGCCTCGGGCCGATGGTACCGTGGCCGCCTGGTAAATCGGTCTTCTTTTCTTCTCCTCTAAAATATGATAGGATGGAGAAAACAAAAGGAGGTACATTCCCCAATGAAACCGATAAAACCAAAACTTTCCCTATTAGACACAGCCCCGACGCCTCTCCAGTATTTATCTGGATTGTCGCAGGAGTTATTCCGAGAAATATACATCAAACGCGATGATTTAACGCCCTTTGGCGGCGGTGGCAACAAGCTGCGCAAATTAGAATATTTGATGATCGAAGCTCTGAATGCGCAGGCGACGACCATCGTCACCGTCGGCGCTCCTCAGACCAATCACGGACGACTGACGGCGGCCATTGCGGCCAAGTTCGGACTGAACTGCATCATTGTCACTGTCGGAGAACCGGAGGCTGAATTGAGCGGCAACTTGTTCCTGGACGGTATCTTTGGCGCTCGCGTCGTCTTGAAGCGTGACGATGGCCGCGACAAGGATGTTCAATTGGAAGAAGCGGCAAGAAGGTTATCGCAGACGAAGTAAAGAAAGGTGAACAAGTTTACTTCATTCCCATGGGCGGCAGTGATACGACGGGGCTTCTCGGCTATATGGACTGCGCTCGTGAACTCGATGCCCAGGCCAAGGAGCAGCAGATCAGCGGAGCGACGGTTTATGTTCCCGTCGGCAGTATGGGGACCTATCTCGGGTTATACTGCGGCTTAAAATCCATCGAATCGGACTTAAAACTGATCGGCATTGCATCATGCCCTTTGATATGGAAAAATTAAAGGCCTACTTTACGCAGGCCAAGGAAGAATACGGATTTAATTTTGACGGTGATTTCCATGTCGAAACCGGCTATATCGGTAAAGTACAATGAACCAGAACCGAGGATCCGGGAAGCCATTTACACCATGGCCCGTCATGAAGGCATTTTGCTCGATCCCTGCTATACGGGGAAGATGTTTGCCGGCGTCCTGTCGATGATTAAAGAAAAGAAAATCAAATTGGGCCGCCAGGTCATCTTACTTCATACGGGTGGGATGCCCGGCCTTTATGCCGCCCCGCATCGGGAAAAAATCGAACGGGACGTAAAAGACCGGATTCAAGTTATAAAATAAAGACGATAAGCGTGTTTAGAAGAACAGGTGCTGCAGGATAAAGTATGATAAGGCACCCATGATAGCCGTGCAGGGGATGGTCATGACCCAGGCCGTGACCATCTGACGGGCAACGCTCCAGTGAACGGCTTTGACGCGCTGGGCCGAACCGACACCATGATGGAGCCGGAAACGACGTGTGTCGTCGATACGGGTAGGTGCAGCAAGGTTGCCGAAAAGATGACGACGGCCGAGTTTAAATCAGCTGCAAAGCCGTGAACGGGGTGCATTTTAAAGATTTTGCCGCCGACGGTGCGGATGATTTTCCAACCGCCGACACTCGTTCCAAAGCCATGGCCAGGGCGCAGAGGAATTTTACCAAGTCCGGTACTTCCAGCTGGTGATGAACCGCCGGAAACCAGGGCCAGGGTGATGATACCCATCGATTTCTGGGCGTCATTGGAACCGTGAGAAAAGGCCATCAGGCTGCGGATACGACTTGCAGCCGGTTGGCAACTAAGTTTACTTTGGCCGGTTTAAAAGAATGGCAGACCATGAAGATGATCTTCATGATGATGAAACCTGTAATGATAGCTGAAATCGGAGAGATGATGAGGGACAAGACGATTTTTATGATCCCCCAGCCGTTGAGGGCTGCTGCGCCGGCAGACACGAGGATGGCACCGATCATTCCGCCGATGAGAGCGTGAGATGAGCTGGACGCATGCCGACCCACCAGTCAGGAGGTTCCAGACGATGGCGCCTACGAGGCCGGCAATGATGATCATTC
>ENA-OQBJ01000494-OQBJ01000494.1-human-gut-metagenome-genome-assembly--contig:-NODE-494-length-20582-cov-2.519628_pt1 | contig 20582 bp, 21 predicted proteins | sample MGYA00242743_ERZ504545 | MGnify/ENA primary metagenome ERZ504545 (study PRJEB26092, sample SAMD00036252) | human gut metagenome | host: Homo sapiens | study: EMG produced TPA metagenomics assembly of...
TTTTTCTGTTGGTTTTCAGCTGTTTAGCATATCTTTTTCATCCCTTTTCTTACTCCTTGACGATTCATTCTTGACAGTATTTCAATGATCTCTTGAATATATTTTTGAACCGGATTATGCCGATTCTATGTTTAATTTTAATTTATCGGTAAAAATTTACCGAAGTATTGTTAATTTCAAAATCACAATGAAAAAGACACTGACTGTTAATTTGGGAGGCACTGTATATCATATCGATGAAGATGCCTATAACCTGCTCGATAATTATCTGAATAATCTCCGCTATCATTCCGCAAGGAAGAAGGAGCCGACGAGATTGTACGTGATATGGAAACCCGCATTGCAGAACTGTTCGATGAGTATATTCGTACCGGACAGCAGGTTATCACCATAGAGCAGGTAGAAGCTGTTATTGCCCGTATGGGGAAACCTGAGGAGTTGAATACAGACGATAATGATGAGAAGAAAGAAGAAAAAACTAACCATACATATGGCAATGGAACTGCCCGCCGTCTGTTCCGTAATCCTGACGACCGTATATTGGGTGGTGTGCTTTCCGGATTGTCTGCTTACTTCGGATGGGATGTAACGTGGATACGTATCGGAGTACTGGTAGCCGGATGTTTTGTCCAGGGATTGATTCTGGCTTATCTGATCGCATGGATTATTGTTCCGCTGGCAAAAACAGCAACGGAAAAGTTACAGATGCGTGGTGAACCTATCAATATGGAGAATATAGGACGTACCGTGACTGAGGGGTTCGATAAAGTGAACGATTATGTACATTCCGAGAAGCCTCGTTCCTTTCTGCATCAGTTGGGAAATCTGATTGTAAAGATTGCAGGTTCATCATCAAGTTCTTCCTTGTACTGCTGGCTATCTGCCTTACACCGGTTCTGCTCGTCGGTCTTGTCGTACTGTTTGCCTTGCTGCTGGCTGCTACCGGCATACTTGCCAGTGTACCTACCGTGTTGTATTATTCTATGCCTGATGTAGACTGGAGTCTGATTGCTTCCTCTCCGGCTGCGGTGACCGGACTGTTGGTGTGCGGACTGTTCATCGTGGGTATTCCGGTGATAGGCCTGTTGCAGTTGCTTTTGCAGAGTTTCAATGTATGGAAACCGATGTCTACTGTAACCAAGGTTATCCTTACCTTGATATGGTTTATTTCGCTGGTTGCCGGATTTATCTTTTTGTTTAATACTTCCTTCATCGAGGGACCAATATTCTGGATGTAAAAAATATGATTGTTATGAAAACTGTTTTTGCAAGAGTTATCACTGCGTTGGTTATGATCGCGGGTTTTACTTCCTGCATTTGGGCTGGAAGTAAAGGTGAACATGTTACAGAGAAACGTCATGTGGCGGATTTTACCTCTATTGATATAAAGAGTGTGGGAAGTGTTTATTTTACACAATCATCCGATTTCTCGTGTACGATAGAAGGGGAAGAGAGCCAGGTAAAGAATATTACAACTAGTGTTGAAGGCAATGAGCTGAAAATTGGTTATATCAAGAAACTGAAAAACAACAAGAATGGGGCTGTTATCCGTATCTCTGCTCCCGATTTGCAGGAACTGGAATTTAAAGGAGTAGGTTCGTTTAATATCGACGGTAAGGTAACACTTCAGGACTTGGATGTAGATTTCAGTGGAGTCGGAGAATTAAATATAAAAGACCTGCAATGCCGTAAAGCAAATTTCGATTTGAAAGGTATAGGAGAGGTAAATATACATATCAATTGTGAAGAAGTAAAAGCTGATGTCAGTGGTATAGGTGCTGCTACATTTACAGGAACGGCACAAATAGCTTCTTTTCATAAAGGTGGTATAGGAGAGCTCAATACGCAGGGAATGGAAGTAAGCAAATGACTCATTCATAGTGTCTTAAATTTATCTTGTGACACGGCATGCCCAGGGTTGGAAAAAACATGGGCATGTTTATCTTAATTCATGCTGATGTTTTGCCAAATTCATCAGCATGTTTTTTATTTTTGTACGAAAGAATTGTGTTCTTTCAAAATGTTATTATTTATCATATTCGTATAATCTCTCAACAGAAATCGTTATCTTTGCTGAAAAGAAAAAAGGATTAACTGTTAAGATATGACTAAGAAAATACTTTTGCTGGGTTCCGGCGAATTAGGAAAAGAGTTTGTGATTGCTGCCCAACGTCTGGGTCAGTACGTTATCGCATGTGATTCGTATGCAGGTGCTCCCGCCATGCAGGTAGCAGATGCTTGTGAAGTATTTAGTATGCTGGATGGCGATGCGCTCGACCGTGTGGTAGAAAAATATCATCCCGATATTATTGTGCCTGAAATTGAGGCTATCCGCACCGAACGTCTTTATCATCTGGAAAAAGAAGGTATTCAGGTTGTACCGAGTGCACGTGCCGTAAACTTTACGATGAACCGTAAAGCAATCCGCGACCTTGCTGCTAAGGAACTGGGCTTGAAGACGGCGAAATATTATTATGCAAAGTCGTTCGATGAACTGAAGGAAGCTGCTGAAAAGATTGGTTATCCGTGCGTTATCAAACCGTTGATGTCATCATCTGGTAAGGGACAATCGGTTGCCAAAGGTCCTGAAGATTTGGAATACTCTTGGGCATACGGATGTGAAGGCAGCCGTGGTGATATTAAGGAGCTGATCGTGGAAGAGTTTGTTAAGTTCGACAGCGAAATCACGTTGCTGACAGTTACACAGAAAAATGGTCCGACACTGTTCTGTCCGCCTATCGGACACGTACAGAAAGGTGGTGACTATCGCGAAAGCTTCCAGCCTGCTCACATTGCTCCGGAACATCTTGCTGAGGCTCAGAAGATGGCGGCAAAAGTTACTGAAGCGTTGACTGGTTATGGTCTTTGGGGGGTTGAATTTTTCCTGAGTCACGACAATGGAGTTTATTTCTCTGAACTTTCTCCTCGTCCGCATGATACAGGTATGGTAACACTTGCCAATACACAGAACCTGAACGAGTTCGAACTTCATCTGTATGCTGTATTGGGATTGCCTATTCCGGGTATTACTCAGGAACATATCGGTGCCAGTGCCGTTATTCTTTCTCCTATTGCCAGCAAGGACACTCCGCGCTACCGGGGAGAAGAACTGGTTTGCTCGCAGCCTAACACATACCTCCGTATTTTCGGAAAACCGTATACGAAGCTGAATCGCCGTATGGGTGTAGTAGTATGCTACGATAAGAATGACGGTGACCTGGATGCTTTGCGCGATAAATGTAAAGCTTTGGCAAGCAAAGTAGAAGTTTATTGATAAAATAAATAGAGAATAGTTAGTTTTTCCTGCGGGAGCAGGTAAATAAATCATGGAGGCCGATGCATCACGCACTGGCTCCATTTTCATTCTTAAAACAGAATGACAAGTAAAAACGAATAATGTTTTCTTATGCGTAGCTGTGCATACCTCCCATAATAAAGTTGACACCAAAGTATGTGACAAGTACACTTAAAAAAGCGATTACTGCAAACCTGTGGAAGAACATCGGGCGTCGGAAAGAGGAAAGTGATGCAGGATGTAGAGCGGCTGCATATACCAGCATGGTGATGAGTGCCCATACTTCTTTGGGATCCCATCCCCAGTATCTTCCCCATGATACGTTTGCCCAGATTGCTCCAATAAAGATACCTGCTGCCATGAGGAATACAGCGGGATATAAAATGATGTGGCTGATGATTTGTAAGCGAATGATTTGCTCATGGCAGTCTGTGCGTGTGTATCGTAAGATGATTGCCGTGATACCATTCAGCATGACGAATGCCAGTAGTGAATACGAGAGCATAATTGTTACTACGTGAATACTTAGCAGAGGGGAGGAGAGTACTGGCATGAGCTGGGTAACGGAGGGATTGGATTCACCGAACATCGAAACAAGCAAGGTCAGTCCGCATAGTATGTAGCCGAATGAAATAGCGGCTTCAAACTTTCGATAGAGTAAGAAAGTCAGCAGTATGGCACATACGGACATGAGTTGCATCGTTTCGTAACCATTTGACATAGGGAGGTGTCCGCCTATAAATCCTCTTAGCCCGATAAGTATCATAAGATAAATGAATACGATACCTAGCATTGCAAGCAGTATGCTGTTCTGTTTTTTACTGCTGTTGCGTTGTTTCGCCATTTTCCAGCAGTATAAAAAGAATGATAGTATGCCGATTGTGAGGCTGGACATAGCAAGTGGGCGGGTAAAGTTCATACGATTGTATAACATCTCAGCGCCGAAACGTGTGTCTGAAGGCAAGAAACTTCTTGCTTCTTTCTGTTGATATTTTTTTGTTTTATCGAGTAGTATTCTGACTTCATTGTATGCTTGATGGGCTACTTTCTCGGCTATAAGATTCATACTGTAACGTATAAATGCCCATTGCTCATGAGGCATGGATACTGGCAGGTCGTCAGTCAGTGAATACCATATTGGCTGTGCATTGTTTTTATCAAAGTAAGGATATATCTTCAATAAGTTTCCTGTGCATAGCATGCTTGCCAGACTGAACTTTTCATTTGCTTCTTCTATGGCCCGTGTGGTTTTTGCGTTCCTATCGGAAGGTGATATTTGTTCCAGTTTATATCCGGTAGAGCCTGCAAAGTCGGCAAGACGGACATAGTTTCCCTTTGCTCCCAGCAGCTTTTGTACTTCTTTGTCTTTAATAAGAATCATTGGTTCTTGTTTCCATTGCTCGTAAAAGAAAAGCCATCCGGTCAGCACCTGTTCCGGTGTTAATCCCTTGTAATTGGATTTGCCGTAAAGTTTGGTTGTAAACTCTTTTGCCAATGTCTGAAGCGGGCAGATACGGTCGTTGTAATAGACGTATAGCTTACCAAACTCGTTGGCTGTTTCTTTAGGTAAGGAAGGGGGGACAGATGCTCCGAACATAGTAATCACACTTGTAGAGAGTAGTATACATACGGTAATTTTCTTTAAGGCAGGATGATTTAATAATTTCCGAAAATAGCTGTGTTTGTCAAAAAAGAACAGGATAAACGAGAGCAACAGGAAAGCATATCCCGTATAGGTAAGGGCTATTCCGTAAGGATCGTATGCAATGGATAGCGTACTACCTTTTTTATCGGCATCATATGTCGATTGATAAAAACGGTAATTGCGGTAAGTATAGATGTGATTCATGGAAACACTTCCTTCGTGCATCTGAGGACCGTCATAAACGTTTAGTATGCTGATGAAATCCATTGGTGCGAATGTTCCCTGATAGTACGTTAACTGGAACTGTTTTAATGAAACAGAAAATGGCAAATCGGCTTTTTGTCCGTCATTTTTATTGAAAGTAGTGACTGGAGTTTCTCCTTGTCGAAGGTGTATGTTTCCTTGTATTCCCCAGATGTGTGTAGTAAGTGCTCCCGATAAAATAAGAATGAAAGACAGGTGGAGCAAGTATACTATTTTATTCCTTATGATATGGCGCTTGATGATATAGAGTAATGAAAGTAATGTTGTGGCTATCCAAAGACCTATAAAGAAAGGAGAGCCGTAAAAGTATGTTGACGAAACGGTGGTTCCATATAGCTTTTCGATAATGGTGGCTGCAATCATCATGATGAGCAGAAATATCCATAATCCAAAAGTCGCTTTTTTTAATATATTAGTCATTTTGTTTGTTGTTTTTACTTGCAGGAGGAAGGATATAAGGAGATTGAATATTACCACGGACTATACAAACTGATAATAGGTTATTTTATATATTGTATGGGAAAATCTGTATCTGTATGTGTAATCCGTGGTAGAATCTGTTTTTTATATTAGTGTCCGATAAACATATTAAATAGGATGATTATCAGTGTTGTTTTTATGGATAGGCCCCTTTTTAAGTTAATGCTTATTGATGACTTAAAAGTTTTATCGGACAGCAATAGTTTTTTAGATTCGTTTCTTTTGGAGAGAGTTCAGACCTTTTTTGTTGTATGAAAGTCCTCGTTCTCCTTCAAATGTATGATCAGATTGAGTCAATGAATTTTACAATTGCATCGCGCTCGGCTTTCGACAGATTGCGGAACTTTTCGACAGTCATTCGTGCATCACTTTTAGTGTTTCCATGCCACATAATGGCTTCGATGACGTTTCGTGCGCGGTTATCGTGCAGACGGTCGGCTGTGGCCGAACCGGTACACATCTGATGCAATCCTCGTCCCCATAGCGGAGTGGTACGACACCAGCCGGTCCGGATGTCGTTTTCCATATGTAACTTATGTTGCACGAGGTCGGAGTAAGGCCAGATTGTCTGGTTGGGATATCTTGGTAATCGGCTGTCGCCTTTGGTAAAGAATCCGTTCGGGTCGTAAAAGTTATCATCTCCCGTTGTCCATGACGGACGATGGCAATAAGCACATCCTATCTGTTCGAACAGTTCCTTGCCTTTTATCACGTCCGGATCTTCTACATTACGTGCGGCAGGAACGGCTAATCCACGATGCCATACCATGAAATCGATAAAATCTTCGTCATCCATTTCTACATCCAGCTCTTGAGAAGTGAGATATGCAGCAATGGCTCTGGCTACCTGCGTCTTGTCTGTATAATCATCTGCATGCCAGGTCGGGTGATTTTTATCAGGATCGACTTCTTCAATGTATGATTGATAACCGGCCTGTACCTCCGGATCATTGGCTGAGGCTTTTACCCATGAACTTCCTCCGTAAACCGTTTTATCCTCTCCGTTGGCACTGGCAAAATAAGTATCCAGATAATGATAGCGGCGGTTGCTGCGTGTAACGTTTGTGATATTCCACATAGCGTTCGCTCCGGCAGCGTCTTGCAGTGGTCCTCTGCTCAGGGCATAAGTAAATCTGAAAGGGTGCTGTTCTCCTTTATCGGTAAAGTCAGGATTGACATCTGTGACTTTCGTATTGCTGTATTGCTTCACCCATTCTCCATTTTTGAAGAAAGCTTCGTTTAGACCGTTTTGCATGTATCCGTCTTGCTCTTCTTTGGCATATTGTGCTTTCAGATCATCATCGCTGATGGCATCCAGCAGTCCGGTTCCGTAAATACCATGGTAGATTCCAAGAGCACTTTATAGTTGCCCAGACTGCTGATTACTCCTTCATTTTTTGCATATACAGCATCAGCAGCAAGTGTTACTTCCGGATATTCCAGGTCATAACTTTCTCCGTCGGGAAATTTATTTCCCCACTCGTCGGTATATTTCTTCCATTCAATGATGACCTTGCTTTCATCCAGCGGAGCTTTAAAAGGCTGAGTTGCGTGTCCCTGAGGCATTCCTGTAAGCCAACTTACATATCCGTCTGTATCAGGATTGTAAACGACAAGCAGACATCCGTTTCCTATTGATGTAGTTTGAAAAGCACCGGCAGGATTACGTTTCCCGTGACCGTATCCGGGGTGACAATGGATACACGAACTGCGTACATATGCCGGCCCTAATCCTTTACGTACTCCGGAATGATTGTTCATATACATTTTTTCGAAAAGTTGTTCACCATTTTTGAAGCGCTGGCTCATTTCTTCATTAGCTTCGATAGGTTCTGTTGGCTGTTCCAGCGCATTCGATGTTGTCAGGTATGCAGTACCTAGTTGGCCTCCGGTGTAATACCATTCGGGCTTTTCGTTATTTTCGGGATTGTCGGACGGTACATACTGGTTCTCATTGTCACTACATGCTGTTATGGCACTGGCAACGAACAATGAATTTATCAGGTATAAGAACTTTGTTTTCATAAGTAAATGGAATTTGTTTGTTCTAAGCTGTTACAGCCATCTTGAATCGGAATTTAGGATGGCTTTACCTCAATTCAAGATGGCTGTTTAAAGCTATTTTATTCTGCGAGAAATTTGTATTGCTCTTATTTCAAAAGAGCTTTGTTGGCTTTGTTCAATGCTGTAGATAACTTGCTTAAAGATGCTATGGCTGCATCAGCTTCGGCTCCTGTTGCATTTTTTGCAAACGGTTCTGGTATAGCCTGTATTTTGGTAATGGATTCATCTATCAGCGCTTTTACTTCTGTATCTGTGGCCTGGTCGACTGTTGAAACGTAAGCGCTCACAGATGTTGCATTGTTTTTGCCATCGTAGCTGATTCCTTCGTATGCATTTTTTACACTTTTGATATTATCGACAAAGTCGACAACCGAGTTTAGTGCATAAGGTGATTCGATATAATTTTTATCGTCGGCACTCTGACCTGAGTTAGGACGTCCGATTTTTTGCGTACATACTTCATCTACGATGTCGATACATCCTTGAATCAATTCTTGTGCGGCAACGGTATAACTGGTATATTTGCTTCCGCCTTGTCCGGCTGTTTTCATACTCGTACCGTAATTGAAAGTCGGCTCTTGTTCTGTTTCGGTAAGGATTTCCTGTTTTTGTGTACTGATATTATTCATGCCAGCCCATGAAGCCTCCAGACGGATACACTGGTTACGTAAATCTTCGGCGACTCCTGCCATGTAAATCAGATGATTGTTCGTTATATTTACTACCTGTCCGCTGTAGCTATAAGTCTTCTCAAAGTTTCTTGGTTCTCTATGTGAGTCGTCAGTAAGCTGGAACAGGATGTATTCCAAAGCATGATAACCTAGCAGACCGTAACCTAGGTTTGTTGTGATATAATCGAAATCGCCTTCACCGATGGCATCCATCATTTTCTGATTATTCAGCAAATTATCTAGTGCAACCTGATCGAGAGGCCATGAATCGATATGGGGGGTCGGATATTGTAATCGGCAGCTGCACCAAACAGAAATGCTTCGCTCAACTCCCATGCCTTACGTGATTCTGTCCAGTGCTCGCATGCTGCTGCCACATATTCGGTTGCTTTACTCTTATCGCCACTGAGGTAAGCTTCTTTGGCTTTTGTGCATGCTTCACTCATCAGAATAGCTTCGTCTGCCATAGCCGTATAAGTAGGGATAACGGTATTGTCTACGTATGGAACGATAGCTTCTTTTAATGCTTGTTCTTCGTCTGATAAACCGTTGGATGTATTACTCCCGTTATTGTTATCACTACATGAAATCATACTTGTTGCCATAATGGTAACAACTGTCATACAAAGAGGAAATTTAAAAAACATGTTCATCTTTTTTGAATTTTAAGTTGTGGTTAATAAAATTTGCTTTCTTGTTGTTTTTATTTAGTGAAGAATCCTGCATATGCTACGCCAACCGATATGGCGGGTTCATTGTTGTAAGGTGTTCGCATCAGGCCGATGGAATATTCACCTTTTACAACGATATCGTGGATGGGATAATAATTTACTCCGGCTGCTATGCGATTGCGTCCACAGAATTTATAAATGGGCGTACTGGTCTTATGCATAGAGTCGTAATAATCGTAACGTCCGAAAACATATAGCTTCTGTCCTTTGTCATTCAATTTGTTGATTTGTGAGAATACATTGTATCCAGCTTCTATACCGGTGGCAATAGCCGCTTCTGCAACATTCTGTTGTGGGGAAGGAGAGTTGTTGCTCATCTTTTTATTGACTTCCGTAATTTTATCGGCATCACTCAAATGACCGTAATCGAAGTTCCCGCGTACTATCCAGTTGTGATCATTGTAATTAAAATCGAAAGCCCCAATCATGACAGTTCCTTTTACGTCTTTATACTTTTCGCTGTCTTTATAGTCATTCAGTGAGTTGTTGAAAGAATTGCCGGCATACCCACTGAGAGAGAGGCGCAGTCCCTTAATGGAATAATTATCGATGCGGAAAGCTCCTGCTACGGAGTTACCGATTTTAAATTCATATGGACTGCCTGCACCGCCTTGAATCCAGTTCAGTCGGTTGAAACGGTCAGAATCGAGGCCTGGAACCAATAGAACTTCGTAGCGCCAGTCACCTGCACGTCCCCACAAGCTGATACCTGTTTCATGCCAGGTACAAGGCAGGATGGTATTTTCTCCTTCAGGACGATAGACTCCAAAGAACTCCGTCGGAAGATGGTTTTGGTTTGTTCCACCTACCGGAACAATAATGTGCCCCAGTTTGATGTTGAATTCCGGACAGATAGATTTCTGGATCCAGAACTGTTCGAGAGCAACTTCTCCGCCACGTTCTATTTCACTTTCATATTCTCCGGCTTCCTCTTCCTCTATTTCAATGGCACTTTCCGTTCCACCGTGCTCAAACTCTATTTCACTTCCCATTGACCATCCATGACCAAAATTATAATTCAGGAAAAGTACCACATGTGGCAAGTCGAAACGTCCGTGCGACTGTCCCTTGTATACGCTGGGGTCTTTTGCCGTATAGCGTATATATTTGTCCGAATAAAAGTTATGGCTATATACAGCCTCTCCGTATCCTCCTATGGTCAACCCTTTACCGTTTTCTTCCGTTTTTAAGATAGAACGTTTCTGGGCTTTCATTTCTGTCACAGCCTCTTCGCTGCTTTTGCTTGTTTTCTCGGCTTCGTTTGCAGCAAATGCGTGTGTACTTATTGCTGCGATACAAAGTGAAAACAGGAACATTTTACTTTTCATTTGTTTTCTAATTTTGTTGGTTCTTAACAAACGCAAAGGTATTCCACATGCTTTAGGGCATCAATACCTATTAATTGGTAAAAAAAGTTGTTAAATACCTACTACTAGGTATGCTTGTTCTTATCTTTGCGGGAAGATAGTTTTAACAGTGTATAAAGATGAAAGAATACCGATTGGATAACCTGACCATAAAGGAACATTTACTGGAGTTGGCAGAAAGAGGAAATAAGTCTTTTGCTGAGAGTCTGAATCCGGGTGTAGAACATGTGTTGGGAATAAGAATTCCTGATTTGCGTAAACTTGCAGTACGGATTTCGCATACGGACTGGGAGGAGTATCTGCTTACTGCCGATACTTTCTATATGGAAGAACGTATGTTGCAGGGGATGGTATTAGGCTGTATCAAACCTGATGCGGATGTTGAATACTACTTGCAGCGCGTTACTCGCTTTGTATGGATAATAAACAGCTGGTCGGTTTGTGATACCTTTAAATTCGGAGGAGGGAAAAGATTCGTCGCCGAAAACAAGGAGCGGTTGTGGCATTATTTAGTTGGCTGGATGCACGCACAGGGAGAGTATGAAATTCGATTTGGGGTTGTGATGAGTATGCAACTTTTTATTGATGACGAACATATCGGACAACTGCTGGAAGAATATGATGCTATCCGTCACGATGGGTATTACGTGAAAATGGCAGTGGCATGGGCGCTGTCAGTCTGCTTTGTAAAGTTCCCTGAAATTACCATGCAATACCTGAAGCAGAATACATTAGATGATTTTACATACAACAAAACGTTGCAGAAAATAACCGAATCGTATCGGGTAGATGCCGAAACCAAGAAGCTGATCAAGCAAATGAAAAGACCTGCTACCCGATAGATGGGGGCAGATAATAGTCGCATGAGTGTGTCTTACAGTACCAAAAGACGGATCGATTTACTTATAATTTTATAGGTTAAAGTACAAAATCCCCTGCTTTTAAGCACTTAATCGGCATGGATTAAGTGCTAAAGCAGGGGATTTTTGTCTGAAAGTGTCGGTTATTTTACTTAAGTAATTCTATTTTAGTCCAGCCTTATACGATGTGTGATATGATGTTTTCATTCGTGGTGATACGGACCGTTGTTCAGGATAGTCATGGCACGATAGAGCTGTTCCACAAATATCAACCGAATCATCTGGTGTGAGAATGTCATTTTTCGAAAGGGAAATTTTTTCTTGGGCGACTGCATATACGGCAGGAGAAAATCCATAAGGTCCGCCGATAATGAATACCAGCCGTTTGCTGACTGTATGCATTTTTCGTTCTACCCAAGAAGCGAACTCTACTGAGCGGAACTCCTTGCCATGTTCATCGAGCAACACAGGTACATCGCCCGGCTGTAGGGCTTTCAGAATCAGTTCTCCTTCTTTTTCCTTCTGCTGCTCCATGCTCAGACTTTTGGTGTTCTTAAGCTCCGGGATGACTTCTATGTCGAAAGAGATATAATGTTTCGTACGCTCTGCATAATCGTTAATGGCGGTGATGTAATGTTTCTCGACTGTCCGTCCGACAACTAGTAACGTAAATTTCATTTTCTGTCTTGTTTTAATTTATTCTTTTTGCAAAGATAAGGATTATCCTTACCTTTGCCAGTAAGAAAACGTATTTAAAACAAGAAATAAAATGGACGAAAAAGTTGTTAAGGATTTAATCGACCGCTTGATTGATTTATCGTTTGCTGAAGATATCGGCGATGGCGACCATACCACATTATCGTGTATTCCTGCCGATGCTATGGGAAAATCAAAACTTCTGATAAAGGAAGAAGGTATTCTTGCCGGTATTGAAGTGGCAAAAGAAGTATTCCACCGTTTTGATCCTGAAATGAAAGTGGAAGTTTTCATTGAAGACGGTACACATGTAAAGCCGGGTGACGTAGCTATGGTGGTAGAAGGAAAGATCCAGTCATTGCTTCAGACCGAACGACTGATGCTGAACATTATGCAGCGTATGAGTGGTATTGCTACGATGACACACCGTTATGTAGAACGTCTGCAAGGAACCAAGACTCGTGTGCTCGACACTAGAAAGACAACACCGGGTATGCGTATTCTTGAAAAAATGGCTGTTAAAATCGGTGGTGGTGTAAATCATCGTATCGGTCTGTTTGACATGATTCTGTTGAAAGACAATCATGTGGATTTTGCCGGTGGTATTGATAAGGCTATCACGCGTGCCCGTGAATACTGCAAGGCTAAAGGTAAGGATCTGAAAATTGAAATTGAGGTACGTAACTTCGACGAATTGCAGCAGGTTCTCGATTTGGGTGGAGTTGACCGTATCATGCTTGACAACTTTACTCCGGCAGATACACGTAAGGCTGTAGAAATGGTAAACGGACGTGTAGAGCTTGAGTCATCGGGTGGTATTACTTTCGATACACTACGCGATTACGCAGAATGTGGTGTTGATTTCATTTCCGTAGGTGCTTTGACACATTCTGTAAAAGGTCTTGATATGAGCTTTAAAGCATGCTGATAAAGTGTGATTAATTTGTACAAGGTTTCAGAAATACCTTCCAAGTCTTTTTGAAGTTTTGTACTGAAAATTTTCTGCTGATGTTTTTTCAGAAATATGCTGACATTATTCTGAAAGAACAGGACGTTTCCTCCTTTTCCCGCTTTTGTCTTTTATATATGATATGAAAAGAATTAAAGCAGGAAAAGGGGGATTTTTTCTATTTTTTAAACCATTGATTCTGATTGCTTTTTCTGTATCTTTGATTGTTGTTCTAAATCGAAGATTATGAGTCACGACACCTATCAATTCCTTCTTTATGCTATGTCTGTGGCAGGCGCGGTAGTATTTGTGGCACTTTATTTTGTGAGGGCAGGATATGGTATGTTCCGTACATCCTCGTGGGGAATCTCTTTGCCTAATAAGTTAGCTTGGATGCTGATGGAGGCTCCGGCTTTCGTTATTATGCTGTGGGGGTGGCTGTCTAGTGATATTGACGTTTTTGCTCCTCAGTTTGTCTTTGCCTGCCTGTTTTTGTTGCATTATTTTCAGCGTTCGTTTGTTTTCCCGCTGCTGATGAGAGGCAAAAGTCGTATGCCGGTTGCCATTGTAGCTATGGGGATTGTCTTTAATATACTGAACGGTATGCTGCTCATAACAAGTTTCTTTTCTTATCCGTCTGCTGAAGATTTGTATGCTGAAGGCTGCGGCTATTGGATGCACTCTTTCCCTTGGATAGGCTGGCACTGTTTATCGCCGGAATGAGTATCAATCTTCATTCGGATTATGTAATCCGTCATTTGCGGAAGCCAGGCGATACGAAACATTATCTGCCGCAGAAAGGGTTTTACCGTTATGTTACGTCTGCCAATTATTTGGGTGAACTGATTGAGTGGACAGGTTTTGCCTTGTTGACAGCTTCGCCTGCTGCATGGGTTTTTGTGTGGTGGACAGCTGCCAATTTAGTACCTCGTGCTGATGCCATCTATCGGCGTTATCGTGAAGAGTTTGGATGTGAAGCCCTTAAAGACAAAAAGAGAATTATTCCTTATATATATTGAGAGTTCGCCTTAGAATTCTTGTTCATACGTTGAAAGATGAGCAGATCTCTTGAGATTTTATGAGGGCTTTCTCATCTGTGATGTTTATTTTAATCAGATTGTTATGAATTCAAAACTATTTACTCCGGTGAAATTGGGACCATTGACGTTGCGCAATCGTACCATCCGTTCAGCAGCTTTCGAAGTATGTGCCCTGGAAATAAACCGTCGGAACAGCTACTCGATTATCATCGTTCGGTAGCTGCCGGAGGAGTGGGTATGACGACTGTAGCCTATGCAGCTGTTACTCGTAGTGGCTTGTCGTTCGACCGCCAGCTATGGATGCGTCCGGAGATTGTATCTGGTCTCCGTCGGCTCACCGATGCGGTTCATGTAGAAGGAGCAGCTGCCAGCATTCAGCTGGGGCATTGCGGAAATATGTCGCATAAAAGCATTTGTGGTTGTCTGCCCGTAGGAGCCAGCAGTGGTTCAATCTTTATTCGCCCACGTTTGTGCGCGGGCTTCGTGCCGATGAGTTGCCGGAAATGGCTCGTGCGTATGGCAGAGCTGTTTGTCTGGCACGCGAGTCCGGATTCGATGCTGTGGAAATACATGCCGGACATGGCTACCTGATCAGTCAGTTTCTTTCTCCTGCCACCAATCATCGTAAAGATATCTTCGGAGGTTCATTAGAAAATCGGATGCGCTTTATGGATATGGTAATGGATGAAGTGATGACAGCTGCTGGTAATGACATGGCTGTACTGGTGAAGATGAACATGCGCGACGGTTTCCGTGGCGGAATGGAGTTGGAGGAATCGCTACAGGTGCACGCAGATTACAGCAGTCGGGAGCCCATGCTCTGGTCTTGAGTGGCGGTTTTGTAAGTAAAGCGCCGATGTATGTAATGAGGGGAGAAATGCCTATCCGTAGCATGACACATTATATGACTTGCTGGTGGCTGAAATATGGTGTTCGTCTGGTGGGGAAATGGATGATTCCTTCAGTGCCTTTCCGCGAAGCTTATTTTCTGGATGATGCGTTGAAATTTAGAAAAGCGCTGGATATGCCGTTGGTATATGTGGGTGGTCTGGTTACCCGTCGGAAGATTGATGAGGTACTTAACGATGGTTTTGAAGCCGTACAAATGGGTCGTGCATTGCTTAATGAACCAGGATTTGTAAACCGTATGCGCATGGAAGAAAATGCCCGTTGCAGTTGTAAACATAGTAATTATTGCATAGCCCGTATGTATACACTTGATATGGCATGTCATCAACACCTGCAGGAAGAATTGCCGGATTGCTTGAAAAAAGAAATTGAACGCATAGAGAGTAGAGGTTGATATGAGAAAAGGACTAGCGATAATAACAGGAGCAGACGGTGGTATGGGAACGGAAATAACCCGTGCGGTAGCTTTGGCTGGATATTGTGTGGTAATGGCATGTTATAATGCTGAAAAAGCTGAGGTTAAGCGGAAGCTTTTGATAGAGGAAACAGGTAATGCTGATATTATGGTGATGTCGATAGATTTGTCCTCGCTGGCTTCTGTAAACGCTTTTGCCTGCCGGATGCTGGAGCGTGGAGACAGGCTGGATTTGCTGATGAATAATGCCGGGACGATGGAAACCGGACTCCATATAACGGAAGATGGGCTGGAGCGTACGGTAAGTATTAATTATGTGGACATTATTTACTGACTCGCAAATTATTGCCGCTGATGGGCAAGGGGAGCCGTATCCTCAATATGGTGTCTTGTACGTATGCGATAGGGAAACTGGATTTTCCTGATTTTTTCATAAAGGGGAAGAAGGGCAGCTTTTGGCGGATTCCTGTATATAGCAATACGAAACTGGCGCTTACACTCTTTACCTTCGATTTGGCTGAACGTCTGAAAGAGCGGGGAGTTGTAGTCAATGCTGCTGATCCGGGTATCGTTTCGACAGACATTATCACCATGCATATGTGGTTCGATCTGTTGACTGATATTTTCTTCCGCCCTTTTATCCGTACACCTCGGCAAGGAGCTGCTACAGCAATCTGCCTTTTACTCGATGAAGAGGCTGGTAAACGTACTGGTACGTTGAATGTCAGCTGTCGACCTAAGGTTTTATCGGAAAAGTACACTCATCATAGTCAGTCGCAGGAGCTTTGGAATCGGACGGAGGAGATTGTTGCAAAATGGTTATAACCGGATATTCAGAAGAAAGGGAGTGCTTCGATTTTTCATGCTGAGTATGGTTATTTTTATTTAGAGTAGAACTTATATTGTCTAGTAGAATTTTTCATTTGTTTATGTATGTCTGAAGGAGCGTGTTTTGTATTGTCGTACCAACCTGTTTTTTGCGTGATGGTTTTTTATAATCAAGTGATTAGGTGTATCTGTCAGACGCTAATAAATAAAAAAGGGATGTGGTGAAGTTAGAACTGTTTGCGTATATCATGCTTTGATTATAATTTACAGAAATAAAAAAGCCGAATCAAATTTTGTTTGAACAGAAGTGCCCTCAAAAGTTTTGTGTTTAACTTTTGAGCACTTCTGTTTCACTTTGATACGGCTTTAATGTTATAAGGTTTATTGTTAATATGCATTCTTTTCGCCATGAATAGCATTTCTGACAGTTTTATATATGATATAGATATCAAGCCAGAAACTCCAGTGCTCAATATACCAGATATCTCCTATTACACGGCCTTCCATATCTTTCAGCTCTTTTGTTTCTCCGCGATATCCTGTAACCTGACTCCAACCGGTAATTCCTGGTTTTACGAAGTGGCGTACCATGTATTTGTTTATCAGTTAGAGTACTCTTCGGTATGTTTTAGCATATGAGGGCGTGGTCCTACTACACTCATGTCTCCCAGCAGTACATTAATAAACTGAGGAAGTTCATCGATGTTTGTCTTACGCATAATATTTCCCCAGCGTGTTTTTCGGGGGTCATCTTTTGTAGCTTGTAGTGTATCTGCTTCGGCATTGGCTTTCATCGAACGGAATTTATAGCAATAGAATTCTTTATCATTTAATCCGTTACGTTTTTGACGGAAGAAGATTGGTCCCGGCATGGTTAATTTTGTAATGATTGTTACAATAATTAATATGATTGGGAATAAAGTGCATAAGAATAACAGTGAGAAAACAATATCAAATGTACGTTTCAGTAATTTATTTTCCGTACGGCTTAATGGATCTTGACGTAAACTAAGATAAGGTACATTCCCCATCATATTAGAATATACACGATTATGTAAGTAATTATGTAGATTTGGTACGCTATAAAAATGTACTAAATGGTTTTCACAATAATTGATAATTGGTACAATAATTTCGCTACGGTGTGATGGAAGACAACAGAATAGATAATGTATATATGAGTTTTTTTTCAAATAATTTTGGACTTCCTCTGGACGTCCTAGATAGCAGCATTGTGAGGGCATTTCTGGATTCGGCTTATCATCGAAATATCCATTAACTTTATAACCTGTAGATGGATCATCCGATAATTCATGATACATTTCAATATTATTAGAAGTGCTTCCAACTAATACGACATAACGTATATTCTTTCCTTGACTACGAAAACGTTTTAAGATATCTCTAAATGTAAGTCGGAAAAGGCTTAGCAGAAGAAATAATTGTTGAAATATAGGCTGGAAAAAACAGAGAACATATATTCATGAATTTACCAACACTTAAAACTGTACCTGTCAATATTGAAAAATAAAAAACATTACGGAATACACGCATGATTATCTGATATGGATATATTTTGCGCAGGTGTAAGACTACTCCTCCTTGAATGCTACATATTAGATAGCATAATATAATTATGATTAAAACTTGAGGTAGTGTAGCTGTTAGTTCAGTATATTTCCCCCTATAAATGGCCCATAGGTAAAAGATATAAAATAATCCACTACAAATACATAATTCCCCTAAAAGAACACACGCTTTTATTATGCTATTGTAGCGTACCATATTATTTGTATAATTCTCCATAACTAAATTGTAATAGGTTAAACTTAATATTGTATTTTTTATCTATGTAATGTATTATGCATAAAAAATTTCAACAAATATATGTTTTGTCTATTTAATAACAAATAAATCTAATTAAATTACAATATAAAAAAGAAAAAGTATTAAAATAATAGTTAATAAAATTGGGGCTTTTTGTTGATTTTATTATGTTGCATAACATAAAACCTCTATCTTTGCATCGTGTTTTTCATGGTATTAGATTTAAGGTTAATGAAGATTGGGAGTCTGGGAAGATTCCCTTTTTTATTTGTATGCTCGGCATGAGTATTAGCTAACGGGTGCAAGTCCCCAATGAGCCCTAATAGCGGGAATCATACAGCCAAAAGCAAGGGTGTCCATCGCGAGTTGGAATCTGAAAGAAGCTGGCGGCAAACATCTGGTCTGACGAACAGAAACTTCATATAAGGCATATGACCGTGGGTAAGGTTGCGAAACAAACTAAAGCCTATAGCTATTCGGGACGGTTAGTGTAAATGGAGCAGACATAAGATTGAAAGTTAATACCCTTATCCGAGGAGGTCTCACGGACATATGGTGAGGATGAATGATTCGAAGTACCATGATGGAGTAAAGCTTGCCGTGAGAAGTCAGCAGAGGTCGTAGTACCCAAGGCATGTATGCCTATAGGGAAGGACCAAACTTTATTTAAACGGCATAACTGAAAACTACCGTTTGTTGGAACGAATGCATAAAACCAAAACAGAAGTATTGGGCTACCTTTAAAGAGATAGGACGGAATGCGAAGGGTATAAAGGAGCGCAGACCTACAAATGGATGGTTGAAGAAGATGTCGTGGAAGTGTCTTTCGAAGAATACGAAAGGCATCCATAGTAAAGAACCGCCGTATGCCGAACGGCACGTACGGTGGTGTGAGAGGTCGAAAACGAAAGTAGGAAGAAAACTACTTCGTTTTCCTCCTACTCGATTGCCTATGATTTTTTATTGCTGATTATTGAGTTTGAAGAACAAAGTAGGCATAGATTTGTTTTATCTATGTACTGTAAGATTAACAGACTGACTAAACAACTAACTAAACTATTCAAAGTATGAAAAAAAGATTTTTTTTCGCAATGGCGCTTGTAGCTGTTGCAATGGTGGGTAATGCACAAGATGCATACGTAGGTAATAAATTCTTTGATAATTGGTACATGGGTATCAAAGGTGGAGGCATTACCCCAACAACACATTCTGCATTCTGGAAAAATATGCGTGGAACAGCTGGTATTGAGCTTGGGAAACAAATTACTCCGGTGTTGGGAGTTTCTTTTGAAGGACTGACAACTGTCAACACGAGCGAAAGCCGTACAGCGTTTGATGCACTTAATTTGGGAGCCTTGGGTAAAATCAACTTAAATAACTTATTTGGTGGCTATTTGGGTGAGCCCAGATTGTTTGAAGTTGAGGCGATTGCCGGCATTGGCTGGGGACATGATTTTGTAAATTCAGGTCTGGGCTATGACAAATCATATATGGTAAGCCGTTTTGGAACAAGTTTTAACTTCAATTTAGGAGAGGCGAAAGCTTGGACTATAAATGTACGTCCTGCTATTGTATATCAGATGTCAGGAAACAGATCGCAGATTTTAAATGTTAATAAATCAGCTATAGAACTTTTGGCGGGTGTGACCTATCATTTTGCAAGTAGTAATGGAAAGCATTACCAAACAATTCAGACTCCATACAACCAGGCTGAAGTTGATTTGCTGAATGATGCAATTAACACATTGCGTGCAGAATCGGCTGCAAAAACAGAAGGACTTGAAGCTTTGCAATATGAAAATGATCAGTTGAAAGAAAAACTGAATGAGTGTATGAATGCACCGAAAGAGGTTGAAACTATTGTTCAGAATACTCACTCTAAGTCTTTAGAGTCGGTTATTACTTTCGGACAAGGAAAGGCTACTGTAAGTGCTGATCAGTTGCCAAATGTAGAACGTATTGCTACATACATGAAGAATAATCCTTCTAGTACAGTTGTTATTAAAGGATATGCTTCTCCTGAAGGTAGTGCAGAGATTAATGCACGTATTGCTAAGCAACGTGCAGAGGCTGTGAAGACTATCTTGATTAATAAATACAAAATAAGCGCAAGCCGTATTACGGCAGAAGGTCAAGGAGTAGGAGAAATGTTCTCAGAACCAGACTGGAACCGCGTAAGTATTGCAACACTGAACGAAGCAGAATAAAACTCTAGTTTGTTTTTCGGAAAAAGGAGCTATGTCAGAATTTAGACATGGCTCCTTTCTTTTTGTACCCTCGTCGGGAATCGAACCCGAATCAAAAGTTTAGGAAACTTCTATTCTATCCGTTGAACTACAAGGGCAAGTTGATTGCAAAAATACTTCTTTTTCGGAATATCCCAATAATTTTGTTTAAAAAACTTGAGAGCTTCCCACGGCTCTTTCATTTAAAACAACCTCTATAATCCTTGTTATTCTCCGAAAAACCATTATTTTTGCGCACAGCGATGCAGGAAGCACCGCTTCCGGTGTTTCTTTTTATCGTTCATATAAAATTATT
>ENA-OQBJ01000495-OQBJ01000495.1-human-gut-metagenome-genome-assembly--contig:-NODE-495-length-20578-cov-3.231333_pt1 | contig 20578 bp, 23 predicted proteins | sample MGYA00242743_ERZ504545 | MGnify/ENA primary metagenome ERZ504545 (study PRJEB26092, sample SAMD00036252) | human gut metagenome | host: Homo sapiens | study: EMG produced TPA metagenomics assembly of...
TGGATTACAGTTAATGAACTTCATTTTTCTCTTTTGTGATTGGTCCATGCGCACCGAAATTTGAAGAACTTGCAAAAGAAGGAAAAGATAAAGAAATTACAATACTTCATTTTGGTTTATGGTTCGTACATTATGCGTTATATGCATTGATTCCGTTTTTTGCAGTATTGTTTGGTTCGGATGCTGTTCAGCGTATTCTGGAAATGATACCGGATGTAATTATGAACGGTCTGACGGTAGCGGGAAATATGCTTCCTGCAGTTGGTATGGCAATGCTTCTGCAGATGCTCTGGAATAATAAGATTGCAATCTATTTCCTGCTGGGATTTATTCTCGTAGCATATTTGGATCTTCCACTGATCGCAATTGCAGTATTGGGAACAATTATTGCGGTTGTGACAGCACAGCGTGATATGCAGTTAAAGAACAATCAGGCGGCACCGGCGGCAGCGGTAGAAAAAATGAGTGAAGAGGAGGACTTTTTCGCATGAAATTAATGAATAATGTCAGTAAGGAAGAGAAAAAATTAATCAGAAAAATGTTCTGGAGATCCGGAGCAATGTATGCATCAGTAAATCCGGTTACCATGGGAGGAGGCGGTTTCTGCTATTCCATGATTCCGTTTATCAATCATTTTTATAAAGATAACGAAGAAAAAAGAAGAGAAGCATTGGCACGTCATGTGAAATATTTCAGTACGACAATTCCGATGGCATCTTTTGTAATGGGAATTGCAGGCTCCATGGAAAAAGAGAACAGTGAAAAAACAGATTTTGACGCAGGATCCATTAACTCAATCAAGCTGAGTCTGATGGGACCGCTGGCCGGAATCGGCGATTCCTTATTCTGGGGCGTATGGCGTGTTGTTGCAGCCGGACTTGCAATCGGACTTGCCAATGCAGGAAACGTGCTTGCACCATTGATTTTCCTTCTTGCATTTAATATTCCGAACTACCTGTGCCGTTACTATGGAGCGTTTTTAGGATATTCTCTTGGCGCAAAATACATAGAAAAGATTTATTCTAACGGAATGATGGAGATTCTGACGAAGGCAGCGGGCATTGTCGGACTGATCATGGTCGGAGCGATGACGAGTAAAACGGTTCTGTTTACGACAATTCTTGATTTTACGATGAAAGGAAAATCCGTAATGGATGTACAGTCTTCTCTTGACAGTATTTTTATCGGAATTGTACCGCTTTTGCTTACATTTGGATGTTTTAAACTGTTAAAGAAGAAAGTAAATATCATTGTTTTGATCTTTGGAATTGTTGCATTGGGAATTATATTATCCGTTCTCGGAATCTGCTAAGGCAGGAGGAAAAGTTATGACAGGAAATCGTATCAGAGACAGTAAAAGAAATCCGTTTTTTCAGGTAAAAGTAAAAGACGGGAAATACAGCACGGAAAATCAGGTGAGTTATTATGGAAAAAAACTACCGGATGATACATTTTCCTTTGATGTTTCCAATCAGAAAGTACAGGCGAATCTGGATGAATTCGGAACGATAAGACATATTACATTTTTTCACGGAAATTATCTGATGGAAAGTAAGCCGGGGGTGTGGGTGGCAAAGGATTTTGTGCAGGAACATCAGTTGTCTGTTTCTGTAAAATGGAATGGACAGACAGAAAAATTATGTGAACATACAAAATATGTGGAGACGGATCTGGCAGAAAATCTGTTTCCACGCTGCAGGCATTATTTTCCGTGGGGAGAAGTCACGATTCTTGCCACAGCACCGATTACAGCAAAAGGAAAACGGCTGAGTTGTCTTCTTTATGAAGTAACGGTAAAAAATACAGGCAGAGAGGCAGCAGAGATGACGGTCTGTCTCCCTGCTTTGTATGAAAAGAAATATTCGGATACAAGAAATGTGTTGATGATAACAGCGGAGAGTGGAACGTATCAGGATGTTTCCTTTACACTGCAGCCAATGGAGCAGAAACGGGTTTCACTTCTGTTTGGAGATCCGAACCGGTATCAGGATATAGAAATGTTTTTAAGTAAAGATACGGATTTCTGGATGGAACAGACGTTACAGTATTTCCGGTCATTGACAGGAGAACTGAAGATGGAAGAAGATGCGATGGCAGGAATGCTTTTGCAGAGAGCATACCAGCAGGCGTTTGGTGCGTTTGCAATGTCAGGCGAGAATGAAATTCTGGGTTCCAACTGGGGAACGTATCCGGTCACACCACATGTATGGAATAAAGACATGTACTACTCCAGTCTGCCGTTTACACTGACAGAGCCGGAACTTTGTAAAAAATGTATTCTCTGGTTTGCAAAATATGGAATCAAATATAAAGGAACTAAATTCGAAGGCGGCGTCTTTCATTCATTGAGCAATTCGTTGTCTGTGATCATGCTTTCCGGTGCATATTATGAGTATTTTGGTGAGAAAGAATTTTTCCAACAGCATCCAAAGCTCTATAAGAAAATGAAAGCAATTCTTCAGACGGTTCTCGAAAGCCGTGAGGAAAATGAGCCTTATCTGTATCGTACAACGTGGATTTCCGATGCGTATGCACTGGGAAAGTATCATACAGGAACCAATCTCTGTGTGTACCGCAGTTTTATGGCATTAGCAAGAATTGCGGAAGAAGTTTTCGGAGAGAAAAGTTATGCGGAAATGTTGAGAAGTGAAGCAGGAAAGACAAGAAAAGATATCGAACGGTATATGACTGCGAAGGGGCTCTTTGGAACACAGTATCTGGAAGGAATCAGTGGAATCGCAGAGGAAAAGAAGGAATGTGATTCTGCAGAAAAGTATCAGAAAGAGATGTTGGACCAGGGGCTTCAGTTTATAACAGATGTGAACCATGACGGAGAAATTTGTCTCAGAATGCATGATGGGGAAGAATCGGATACAACCCTGATGAAATACTATAAATATCAAAGTGAAGAGCAGGATACTTTGAAGCAGTATGGTCAGTTTACAGGAAGCAGAGAAAATCCTACTTACAGTGAACTGAGCAGAGGAATCAAGTGGGGAAATCAGTCCGGGGCAACATTTCCGGGATATATTTCGATTTTAAACGGTGCGGCAGAGAAAGAAAACTGGTCAGGAGACGAAGGTAGATTTCGTGAGTTAGAAAGACTGATAGACCTGGATGGTTCCTGGTGGTGGTGGCCGTATAAGATCGGAGCACAGACCGGTGATGTTGTGAGAATGAACAGCTGCGGAAAATGTGGATGGGGTGCAGGAATCTTTTTTATCCTTTTTATCACGGAATTTCTCGGAATCGAATATGATGCGCCGAAGGCGGTGTTCAGAATCCATCCTAAGCGGTTTATCGGCGGATTCTGCTGGAAAAATATGCGGATAGGAAATGCCCGATTTGATATTTCGGTTCGGTATGAGCATCATATGGCAGAGTTTTCTATGAAAAATAGAAGTACATTTCCGGTTTATGTAGAAATGAAAAAAAATCAAAAGAAATTAATTCACCCAAACAACGAAGAGAAATGGAGTCAGGATTATGAATTTATTAAATAATATCACAACCTTTAAGGGCGAGCGGTCAAGAGCAGTATCTCCGGAAAATCCGACGGGAGAAAAGGAAGAGCATGCATGGAAGACAGTGCACTCGGACCGCAGAGAAAAGGAAGAGGAAGTATCCGTCTTCCAATGGGAGAAGAGACGGTCATTGCAGATATAAAAGGACCGGGAATCATTCGTCATATCTGGATGACGATTCGTGAAAATACAGAAAAGGGAAGTTTTGTTATGCGTGATGTTGTACTCAGAATCTATTGGGACAACAGCAGCACTCCGGCGGTAGAAGCTCCACTGGGAGATTTCTTCTGCAACGGATTCGGCGAACGATGTGACATTGCGTCTCTGCCGATCGTAGTAAATCCAACGGGCGGTATGAACAGCTATTTTGAAATGCCGTTTCGTGAAAGAGCAAGAATTACCATTACAAATGAACATCCGAAAGACATTACTTCATTTTTCTATACAGTAAATTATGCGGAGACAGACAGTCTGCCGGAAAACACTCTGTATTTCCACGCATACTGGAAACGGGAAAGACAAACAGAACTGGCAAAAGATTACGTGATACTGGATAAGATTAAAGGAAAAGGCTATTATGTAGGAACATTTCTTGCGCTGACTGCACTGGAAAGATATTGGTGGGGAGAGGGTGAATTTAAGTTCTATCTGGATGGAGATGAAGAATTCCCGACCGTATCCTCCACAGGTTCTGAAGATTATTTCGGAGGTGCGTGGGCATTTCATCAGAAAGATGAGCTGGGAAGACCTTCCGTTAAGAACTATTCCACACTGTTTCTAGGTTATCCGTTTTATGAGACAAAGGACAAGACACGTGTACGGTTTGAAACAGGAAAATTAAATGCAGTACATGCATTTGGTGATGACAGTCTGCCGCGCCATGGTCTGTACCGCTGGCATATTCTAGATCCAATCGCATTTTCAGAAGATATCAAAGTAACTTTGCAGCAGATTGGAAATGATGATCTGTCATTGTTTGAACGTTCGGACGATGTGGCAACAGTGGCTTATTGGTATCAGGATTCTGCAGAAGGATTTGATCGGGTATTTCCGGACAGAAGAGCACGTCTGCCGAGGTAAGAATGCCGGGAGTTACTGCTCACAGGTTAACATATGAACAGTAATCCCCGGGACAAAAAGCCATGAGATGGAAAAGAAAACTTGAGTTTCCGCAAATTGCACTGAAAAAATGGATATGTCTTCCCAAAGTGCCAATCTGCCGAAATTTTGAGAGATTTAGAATGGCAGTGCCGAAAATAGAGGCACTTTAATAAGCCCCGCCGGAACCGGACTTTAGGAGACCTATTCTTTTCTCTACTTAACCGGTCAGCTTAAGGCAGAGTTGACGGCATGCCGGACGCTTTGTCCGGAACCACAGTCGGACACCTTCTTTTGCATACGACAGTATGCCGGAGATGCCTTTCGCCAGCCGATAATAGCAGAAGCTTACTTTCTCTTTGATCGGATCTGCTTTCTGTATGATAGAAACTTTCAGGGCATTTGTTGGAGGCTCTGATTCCTCCTGGCAATCAGGCGGAGCGCATAATCCTGCTTCTGTTGGTCGAGGAAGAGGAAGATTTTATTGTCATCATAACCCCGATCCATAACGAAAGTAGCTTTCCCGAAAAGAGAGACGGCCTGTCTGATCGCATCAAATGTGATGGTATTTACAGATTTGTAATCTTTCTCAGCAGAAGAATGGAGCCGGGAAAAAATACTGACGGGATGCTTATGAGCAGTTAAAACGCAGGCTTCCGTTACATGATATCCCTTTTTATAAACATTTTTGTCTGTGTGCTTTCTGAACCATCCCGGACAATGCCCAGGGCTTCAAAGTGTTTCCCATCCGGCTTTACAACATCGCTTTCATCAATCAGGACCACCGGATCGGGAGGCGAGAGCTTCTTTACGGTATGGAGATAAGTGGAAGCCGCAGCGGCAGGGGGCCTTCCAAGAGATGTGTGGAAAGTCGTTTTACTGTATTTACTTTACGTGCAGGTTCATGGAGCTGATCGGAAATATCGGTAAGCAGACAGCTCTGAGATGCCAAAATACCGTAAACCATATCTGATATAAACTTGCGGTCTGGTTTCGGAAGACGGCAGGAAATTTTATTTGTAAAAGTTAAAATTTTTCTTTTCAGAGAGTAAGTAGTTGATGTAGAATTAATCATAAGGGATCCCCTTTCTTTTTGTTTAGTAAGTTTTTGGTTTGGTAGCTTAATTTTACATCAAAAAGGAACAGGATTCCTTATATTTTAGGCATTTTTTGAAAGTTGTGGATAACGAAACATAGCAGACTTATCTGAGGAGGATAATTCTGCGGAAACTCAAGAAAAGAAAAGTGTTGTAGAGAAACTCAAAATTTATTATAATAGGGGTATGAAAAAGCAGAAAAACCGGGAGGTACTTTTTATGGAAGCAAAAGACAGGGTATATCAGGCGCTGTGCAGGATGTCGAAGAGTGATTGTCAGATTACGGCGGCAGCACTTGCAGAAGAGCTGAATTTAAGCCGACAGGTAGTCAGCCATTATCTGAACCGTCTTTTGGAAGAAGGTAGTGTGGAAAAGACACTTACCCGGCCGGTATGCTGGAATATCAGGAAACAACAGAGAGAGAATGTGCAGGGTTCTGTCAGTGAAGAAAGAAAAGAAATAGAAGAAGTGCTGCCGGAAGTACGCCGGGAAGACGTCTTTGATACAATGATCGGTGCTGACGGCAGCCAGAAAAATGTAATTGAAAGATGCAAAGCGGCGGTGTCATATCCGCCGGACGGACTGCCAATACTGATTACAGGAGAAAGTGGGGTCGGAAAAAGCTTTCTGGCAAGACTGATTCACCAATATGCAGTTTCCAGTGCAGTTATCAGCGAGAGTGCTCCGTTGGTAGTGCTGAATTGTGCAGATTATGCGAACAATCCAGAGCTATTGTCGGCAGCACTTTTAGGGTATAAAAAGGGAAGCTTTACCGGAGCGGATACAGATAAAGAGGGGCTTTTGCAGGAAGCGGACGGCGGTTATCTTTTTCTGGACGAGATTCACCGGCTGTCTTATGAAAACCAGGAAAAGCTTTTTATTTTCATGGACACAGGAAAATATCGACCGCTTGGTGACAAGAACTGGAAAGCGGCGAAGGTAAGGTTTATTTTTGCAACAACGGAGATTCCGGAAAAAGTCCTTCTGGAAACATTTCGCCGGAGAATTACCGTACAGACTTCAATCGGAAGTATTGCGGAAAGACCGCTGATGGAACGACTACAGTTAATTTATCGGTTTTATCAGAAAGAAGCGGTAAAGATCAACAGGGATATTCTGATTGAAAAGGATGCGATGCAGTATCTGTGCTTTTCAAAGTTACCTGGAAATATCGGAAAACTGGAAAATCTTGTGCGGGTAAGCTGTGCAGAAGCATATTTTCGGCAACAGGAGGAAAAACTGTTGAAAATCTCTTCAAGAGAGCTGCAGAATGAGACACCGGACAAGGGTGATTCTTTGGAAGAAATTGTCTGTCCGATGAAAGTTTTGTGCAGTCAGGAAAGTGAATCTGCGTATGAAGCATGTGTTACGGAACATGCTTTGAATGTTTCAGCTCTCTGGGAAGAGGTGGTGAAGGCTTCCTGGGATAAAACAGATATGTTATATCTACGGTATAAACACCAGATGAAGACTTGGGAGAAATATGTCACAGTGAGTTCTTCGGTGTTCGAAAATACGGTAAGAAAGATGTTTGAGAGCAGCTGCAGATTGGTGCTGAAACGCTATGGAATTCGTGTGACAGACCAATGTCTGAAGGAACTGTACCTGAGTTATAAGATGTTCTCGCAAATGGAATTGGATGCAGAGATGGAGTGGAAATTGTCTGTTTATTTTGAACAGTCTCTTTCAAGGGCACATTATATTGCAAAACGTCTTTTTGAGAAAGTGGTATCGTTGGAACAAGGCTGTGGAAAACACGTCCTGTTTTTGTTTACAGTTGCTCTGCATGAGTATGTTGTAGAGTCTGTTGAACTGGCAGGTTTGATTGCTGCGCATGGAGATACAACGGCGAGCAGTATTGCAAAAGTGGTGAATCAGGCATGTGGAACCTTTGTGTTTGAAGCAATTGATATGCCGATGGACTCTTCTTTTGATGCGATGATTGATAAAGTAAGGAGTTATCTGGAAGATATTCCGGGAGGAAGAGGAGTGATTCTGCTGGTAGATACAGGTTCTCTCAGCAGAATGTATACATTGATCAAAAACAGTCTGTCAGGGGATCTGATGATTATCAATAATGTTTCTACGGCAATTGCGCTCGATATCGGAATTAAAATACTGGGACATAGTTCCTTTACGGAAATTACACAGAGTACAAAGAAAATCTGTAGTTTTGATGTACAGTTTTTTGAAGGTCTTTCACAGGGAAAAAATATTGTCATATCCTGTATGTCCGGAGTGGGAATTGCGGAAAAGATTCAGGAAATGATGAAAAGCGTGCTCGGAGACTGCGGGCTTGATTTTATTACGATGGATTATAAGGAACTGATTCGGGTTTTGGGTGAAAAAGGGGAAAAATCCTTTGAGCAGACACTGTTGATTTTGACGACTTCATCACTTTCAGAAGAAGTAAAAACTCCATGGCTGAGTATGTATGATGTGTTGGATGGAAGTGGAGAACAGGTGCTGTGGGATTCCTTAAAGACAGTAATAAATCCGGAGCAGTTTGAAGTGCTCAAAAGAGAATTTGTAAAGTTTTTCTCAATGGAAGGTATCGTAAGCCGACTGCAGTTTTTGAACCCTGCGGTTGTAGTTCGGGAAGTAGAACTGATTTTGATGCGGTATGAAAAGTATTATGCATTGGAAATGTCGGGGCATGTGAGACTAAATTTGTATATGCACATTGCATTTATGTTTGAGCGTCTGATGATCGCACAGGATGGTTATGAGGAAGAACAACGGGAATTATCTGAGCAAGAGAAGGAGTTCTATCGGATTTCTCGGATTGTATTTGCGGAAGCAGAAAAAAAATACAGAATCAGATTGGATGAATATGAATTGTCGATGCTATACGAATTGTTTAAAAGACTGATTAAGTAGTAAAGAGGAAATTCGATGGGACTGGAACTGAAGGTTGAGCAGAAACAAAGGGTATATCAGAAGCAGATTGAGCAGGCACGCATCCTGCAAATGAATGCACAGGAAATTGCTGTGTATATTCAGGAAGTGGCACTGGAAAATCCGTTGATTGAAGTGGAAGAACTGGCAGAGGCACCGCTGGAAGAACTGGTGAGGGAAGATATGCGTAAGTCTGATGAAACAGGAGTAACGGCATCGGAGGATACCGACTGGAGCTATGCCGGCGGTCATCAGTTGTTAGAAGACTGGTGGACTCTTCAGGAAGAAAGCCTTGTGGATATAATACATCAGCAGCTGTTGACGATGCCAATTGGGGAAAAGAAAAGAAAATTGTGGAAAAAGTTGGCAGGATCATTGGACAGTAGAGGATATCTGGAGATTTCGGTGAAAAACTGGCAGAGTACATACCATGTTCGGTGCGGGAACTTCGGAGTGCGCTGGAGATACTGAAATCATTGGAGCCGGCCGGAATCGGGGCCGCCGATTTGAAGGAATGTCTGATTCTGCAGTTGAAGCGACAGAAAGACTCCCGGCTTGCGATTACTCTGGTAAAAAATTATCTGGAAGATCTGTCAAAACATAAAATTTCAGCAATTGCAAAAGAACTGGGAGAGGAAGAGGCGGCGGTAAGAGACGCATTTTCCAGAATCAGAACCCTGAATCCAAAACCAGGAAGAATATATGGGAGAAACACAGGGGGGTATGTAATACCAGATATTATTGTGTCAAAAGAACATGGAAAATATATAGCGGAATTGAATGAGGCTGTGTACCGGGAACTGAGGCTGAATGAATTCTATGTAAAACTGCGAGATTCGAAAGAGGCGGAGGTTCGGGAATATATTATGCAAAAGCAGGCGCAGGCAGAATGGCTGAGAGCATGCATAGAGCAGAGAAGTCATACATTGCAGAGGATTGCAGATATACTGGTTGATTTCCAGAGGATGTTTTTGGACTCGGGAAAGGATATGAAACCGATCAGACAGAAGGATGTTGCACAGATTATGGAGGTGAATGAATCAACAATCAGCAGGGCGGTGAAAGGAAAATATCTGCAGTGTGGCTGGGGCGTTTATGCACTGTCAGATTTTATGCCAAAAGGGACGGAGGAAGTCAGTAGCGATTCAGTGAAGCTGATGCTAAGAAATTTCATTCAAAGCGAAGATAAGAAGAAACCGCTGAGTGATCAAAAACTGGCGCAGAAACTGGGAGAAGAGGGAATACAGATCTCAAGAAGAACGGTGGCAAAATATAGGATGCAGATGAATATTCTGGATGCAGCAGGGAGAAGGGGGGAGTTCTGATATTGCACAATAAAAATAGAATTGGTTTATGTGGCTGTACTTTGGTGCAAAGGTGGACTGAAATACAGCCGTTTTTGTTTTTTCTAAAGAGATTTCAATAGATTTACGGTATGACTTCTAAAAAATGTCTTATACCCTGTTGGGTAGAAATGTCGCAAGGAATAGTGCATGTGAATGCGCAGTTCGCATATGCACGTTGACTGTGCATAGTGGCTCACGGCAGATAGACTCTTCACTGATTTTAACCAATGATGTATTACAGACAGGGAAAACGTTATTTTTGTCTGAACGATCAAGATATTTCTTTGTTACCGAAATCCGTTGCTCTGTTTTTCTTTTTTTATAGCAAACCTCTTAAATAATGCAAGCTCTTTACAGAGGTGATAAAATATAGTGTAGGAGATGATAACATGCTACATAATGAAGCTAGAAAACTGGTATTGGAAGCCTGGGATAAAACGCACAATGCCAAGGAGATCGCAAAATATTTTTCAGTAAACCAAAGTACCATATACCGCCTTGTGGAAGAACGTGCACGCACTGGCAGTTATGAGACCAGAACGCAGCTGAGAGGACGGAAACCAATCCTTACAGAAAAGCAGCACCAAGATATTCTGGAACTTGTGCAGAAACAGCCTGATATCACAATGAAGGAAATCATTGAAAGCCTTAATTTGCCTGTAGGCAGCAAAGCCGTCAGGCGTTTTCTGATAAAACAAGGTTATACTTATAAGAAAAAGTCTTTGCATGCAAAAGAACAGGAGCGTCCCCGATGTGCAGGCAAAGCGCAGCGCATGGATAGAAAACATATCTGATGCAAATGCAGAACATCAGATATATCTTGATGAAAGCGGCATTAATACAAACCTCACAAGACACTATGCACGTGCAGTACATGGGAAATGTGCCATTGATGCTGCCCCAATAAACACGCCTGCAGGAATACACCGTTTTGTCGTCCATTCGTCTTAACGGCAGTTTGGTATATACTACGTACCAAGGCGGAACAACCGCACAGCGGTTTCGTGAATACATGGAAAAACAGTTGATACCGAGTCTTGAGAAAGGCAATGTTGTAATTATGGATAATATGCGCTCTCATCATGCCAAAATAGTGACAGAACTTTTGGACAAGGCTGGTATTTCCTACCTGTATTTGCCGCCATACAGTCCGGATTTAAATCCTATTGAAAAAATGTGGTCAAAAATGAAAGCTATTCTCAGAAAGAATAAAATCTGTGTTGCCTCTGAACTGCCTGAAGTTGTAAAAGCGGCCTTAGAAACTATAAGCATGAATGATTGTAAATGGTGGTTTCACGCATGTGGAATTTGCGTTAATTAAGAGGATTACTATAGATGAATGCATATTTATCATACTTGGTTACAATTCTTTGAAATCCTTTTCATTCGCTGGATCAGGTAGATTGGATAGTCGTAAGAATCCACTACCACATGTATCTTGGTGCTTACACCACCTAGGCTGTGTCTGATTTTGCTTGGAAGCTATCCTATCATGAGAAGGCAATAGAAACACATGTTTTGTGCATTTTTAATTTTCAAACACGCTCTATCATATACAGTTACAAGAGTAAACAACCGGAACGAATGTTAACTTACAATAATAAAAGGTTGACAATAGAACGTCTCTTTCGTATACTGGAACAAGAGTGTAAAGAAGGAGAACAAAACACATGGAGACAAAAGCAAAATTTCTCACAACGAAACAAATGACGCTGATCGCATTGATGACAGCGCTGACCTGCATTCTGGGGCCGTTAAGTATTCCACTGCCGTTCAGTCCGGTGCCGATTTCATTTACAAACCTGGTGTTGTATTTCTCGGTTTTTGTACTGGGAACAAAATTCAGCACCATCAGTTATATCGTATACCTCTTGATCGGTCTGGTCGGACTTCCGGTATTTTCTGGTTTCAGCGGCGGTCCGGCAAAAGTGGCAGGGCCTACGGGCGGATATCTGGTCGGATTTGTGTTTTTGACAGTGATCGCCGGATTTTTTGTGGAGCATTTTAAAGGAAAACTGTCATTTGCCGTTCTTGGAATGGTACTTGGAACGATCGTATGTTATCTTTTCGGTACAATCTGGCTTTCTATGCAGTTGAATATCGGATTTGTGGCAGGACTTGGTGTCGGAGTATTTCCGTATATTCCGGGAGATCTGGTAAAAATTGCAATTGCCTGCATTATAGGGCCGAAAATCAGACGTGCTGTTGTAAGATAAAGGGATAGAATCTGCACTTTCGGACAGAATAAACAAGACATGATTTGTAATGGAAAGTGGGGAAATGATATGGAAGAACAGACAGGAAAGCTTTTAAAAGAATGCAGCAGTGGCTGCAAGATGGCGATCAACAGCCTGAATCAGGTGCGGGATTTTGTGAAGGATGAAAAGCTTCATCAGCTGCTGGATGAATACGACAAGAAACATAAAGCACTGGAGGAAGATATCAGCAGACTGCTGGAAAAACATGGAGAACAAGAAAAGGATCCGCATCCTGCCGCAGCTGCATTTTCCAGGATTACAACGGATGTGAAGCTGATGCTCCACGATGACAGCTCTCAGATTGCGAAGCTTCTGATGGATGGCTGTAATATGGGAATCCAGTCCATCGGAAAATTTCTCAATGAGTATGAAGAGGCGTCTTCTGAGAGCCGTTCGCTTGCAAAGAAGCTGCTCCATATGGACGAACAGCTGATGAAAGAATTGAAACCATTCTTATAAAAACAGGATAAACAGTTAAAAAACTGACAGCAAAAGTTAACTCTCCATCCATTGGAGAGTTTTCTTTTCTTTGATACAATAAAAGCAGCAAAAGATCAGAGAAAAGAGAGGTGCAGATGGATGGAATTGAAAATTGGAAAACGAATTCAAGATCTTAGAAAACAAAAAGGACTGACGCAGGAACAGGTGGCAGCAGCACTCAATATTTCAGCGGCAGCAGTGTCCAAGTGGGAGACGGATACGACATATCCGGATATTACAATCCTAAATCCACTGGCAAGGCTTTTGGGCGTGAGTGTGGATGTTCTGCTGGACTTTCAGGAGCAGATGACGGAAGAAGAATGTATGAAGCGGATGGAGAAAGCGGATACACTGTTTTCGACAAGAAACTGAGAAGAAGGACAGCAGTACTGTGAAGAGCTTCTGAAAGAATTTCCGACAGACTTATTTCTGAAATTTCGGGTAGCTTCGACTTATATGCAGTATGCAGGTGCAAGCTTACAGGAAGAAATTTTGAAGCAGCAGATGGAACGAAGCATTACGTTGTTTGAAGAGAGCACAGCCAGCGAAAATGCGGAGATTTCCGAGACGGCATGGTATGTTTTATCTGGCTTATACTGTATGAATGAGGAATATGAAAAAGGGCTGGAAGCCGTAGAAAAACTGCCGCAGCCGGATTTTGATGCAAGAAGCATGAAGTCCAGTATCCTGTATCAGATGGGAAAACTGGAAGAATCAGAAAAACTGACACAGCGTTGTTTGTATGAAGAAATCCGCAATGCAGGTTTGTCTCTGGTCAGTCTGGCGAAAATTGCCGGAGAAGAAAGTGAGTATGAAAAGGCGTTTCGATTTCTGGATGCCGCACAGGAGCTGGAGACCTTATTTGAAGAAAGCCGTCTCGGAGGAGTCAATGTTATGGTATCCCAGATGAAACTTGGAATTCTGGTGAAGCAGGGGAAAAAAGACCAGGCACTTTCAGAACTGAAGCATCTGGTTATGGGGTATCTGAATATTGTACAAGGAAGAAAGACAGAGACTCCAATTTACTTTGACAAACTGGAATGGAATGAAAGTACTTCACCGAAACGGGGATATCTACTGGAAAATCTTCTGTGGCTGTTGGAGACAGAGGACGTATATGCAGAATTAAGAGCGGAAGATGTGTATCGGGAAATGGTGGAAAAAATTCAAAAGGAACTGGAAAAAAGCAGATAAAATTCGCCCCGCAAAAGTGGAAGAGAGCTTTTGCGGGGCGACCTTGTTTCTTATTTAATCTCAGCTCTTGCAGCTGCATTCTTGTAGTATTTGAAATCTGTAAAGATTTCTTCTTTGTAAGGATTCTTTTTCTTCTTTCTTGCAGTTCTTATAATGTAAATAAATGCTACAATATTTACGATCAGTGCAAGGAGACTGACAATCGTCATCATGGTCGGATCTGCATTTGTGCTTCCGCCGGTAGTGATTCCGTTTAAAGTACCGTCAGCATACAGTTTTGGAATGGTTGCCCATGGGAATACCTGTGTTCCGTCAGAGAATGTCTCCTGGAACAGAGGGAATACCTGCGCGAACATACACCAGATACAAAGCGTGTTGGCACGGTTCATGATCCAGCCGCCTTTGTTCCAGAGCAGTGCTGCGATTGTCGGTGCAAGCAGAAGTGCAACGCCGCAGAACCAGGAATGTGTCGGCAGACAGTTGTAGGTATAGGCGAAATTCCATACATCATAGACCAGGATGTAAACCCAGATCATATCCGGCCAGATCATGTCTTTTTTGTCTTTGGATGTGTAGACAGCCCACCATCCGGTCATACACAAAATATTGATGATTCCGGCAATTCCGTTAAATACGTTGTGCCATCCTCCGTACAGCCATACATCTTCAGAGGACAGCCACCAGGAATACCATCCGTTGATGGCAGATTCGAAGTCGCTGGCAACCGCAATCAGGATGTTGATGGCAACGATGGCAAAGGGATAGGCTTTAAACCAGTGAGCTTTTCCGATTCCCCATTCGTATTTGATCATCATAAATCCGATACATCCGGCCAGTGCGGCATAGAGTTTGGCGTAATGGAACCAGCCGTTCATATATAGATATGTCTGGTTATTGAGTGCCCAGGAAGCTCCTGTTTTTGCCCCAACGGCAATTGCAATAAAATAAACAGTCAAAATAGCCGGGATGACAAAAAACATGAAAATACCGCCAGCTTTGGTTCGTCTGGCAACTTCATTTAACAGAATCAGTGCAGCGAGTACGCCAAGCATGGCGATCCACTGCGGCAGGGCATTTTCCCCATAAACGTGAAATAACATATTTTTTTCCTCTTTTCATTCCTTTTATTGTGCTTCGATTTCCTTGATATTACATTCATCTCCGCATACGAGATACGTGTTCGGGCTTTTACAATATGGGCACTGTCTGCCGAATTCCACTGTAGGATACGTCTGGCGGCAGTCCTCACAGTAGGTAGTGGCAGGAAGTATCTCAATTTTCAGTTCTGAATGTTCGATCAGCGGAAATTTTTTGCGGTAGTATTTCCAGCAGTCTGTCAGATAATCAGGGACGATTGTGCTCACTTCCCCGATTTCCAGAGTGACAGAGCCGATTTCGCTTAAATTGTTTTCCTTTGCAACATTTTGAAGCGTTTTTGTAATGTGAACAATAATTCCCAACTCATGCATAATGTGTTCCTTTATGATTTCTTTTTCAGTTTGATCTTAATGGCACGTTTGGCTGCATAAGGAAGGATTCCTTTTAGCTTGTCTTCTGCAGTACGCATCCGGCTTGCCTCAGGAAGATCCCGGCTTAAATGGATGGCATCAAACTCGCATTTTGTGGTACAGAGTCCGCAGCCGATGCATTTATTTTCATCCACGACAGAAGCTCCGCATCCGAGACAGCGACCTGCTTCGATCTTGACTTGTTCTTCTGTGAGAGAAGAACGCAGATCGCGGAAGGTTTCTTTTGCGATTCCGGATTTTTTACCCGGTATCTGTCTTTTTGCCGTGTCAAATTCTTCGATGTCAAGGTTGTTTTTATCAAGCTCGACAAACTGACGCAGATCACGTCCAAGTGTCAGCGAGTGGCCTTTATGTACAAAGCGGTGGATGGATACGCAGCCCTGTTTTCCGGCAGCAATCGCATCAATGGCGAATTTCGGCCCGGTAAAGACATCACCGCCGACAAAAATATCCGGTTCTGCGGTCTGATAGGTGACAGGATCTGCCTGTGCAGTCTGATTTGGACGAAGCTCTACAGCGGTGTCTTTTAACAGATTACCCCAGAGGATCGTCTGCCCGATGGAGAGCAGTACATTTTCACATTCCAAGGTGATACAGTCATTCTCATCATAGACCGGAGCAAATCTGTGATTTTCATCAAATACAGAGATACATTTTTTCAACACGATACCTGTTACAGCTCCGTTTTCAGTGAGGATTTCTTTTGGTCCCCATCCGCACTGAATCTGGATATCTTCTTCTTTTGCCTCTTCTACTTCATCACGGGCTGCCGGCATTTCTGCCTCGGATTCCAGACAGTACATGGAGACAAGCTCACTTCCGGTACGAAGCGCGGTCCTTGCAACGTCGATGGCAACGTTTCCGCCGCCGATCACCACAGTACGGCCATTCAGATGAACAGAATCTTCATTCAGGTTTACACTGCGTAAAAATTCCACACCGGTTGTCACGCCTTTCGCATCTTCCCCCGGGATTCCGGTTTTTCGTCCGCCCTGTGCACCGATCGCAATATAAAACGCCTGATATCCCTGTGCACGGAGTTCAGGGATCGTGATATCTTTGCCGATTTCCACGTTGTAACGGAATTCAATTCCCATTTGTTTTAAAATGTCAATTTCTGCTTCAATTACTGATTTTTCCAGACGGAAGGATGGGATTCCATTCATCAGCATACCACCTGCACGGGATTCTTTTTCAAAATCGTAACCGGGTATCCTTTTGTACGCAGATAGTAGGCGGCGGACATTCCGGCAGGACCGGCACCGATCACGGCAATTTTCTGAGTGAATTGTTTTCCTTCATGATTCTCGCAAAGCGGAACAAAGCGGGTATTTTCCTTTAACTCCTGTTCTGCGATAAACCGCTTGATCTCATCAATAGCAACAGCCTGATCAATGGTCGCTCGGGTACATGCATCCTCACAGCGGCGGTTACAGATTGCACCGCAGACTGCAGGGAACGGGTTTTCGGTCTTGATCAGTTTTAATGCGTCAAGATAGCGTCCCTCAGCCGCCATCTTAATATAGCTGTACGGGAAGATGAGCAGGACAGGCAGTCTTACAAGGAGATGTACCGGTGTCATAGCAGTTGATTTTGGCATGATCCCGGTAATCCGGAGCCCATTTGTCCGGTCCCCATTTTTCCGTATCCGGAAGCAGGGATTTCGGATAGGAAATCTCGCCTTGTTTTGTACACAGCTTCTGCCCAAGTTTGGCAGCGCTACTGGACAGACCTCCACACACTGACCACAGGCAACGCATTTGCCTGCTTCCACATGGGCACGGTAGGCAGAGCGGGACATATTCGGTGTGTTGAACAACTGAGATGTACGCAGTGCATTGCAGACACCAGGTGCACAGTTGCAGATGGCGAAGATCTTATCTTCCCGTCAATATTGGTGATTTGATGTACAAATCCGTTTCTCTCGGCGCGCTCCAGAATTTCCAGAACTTCCTCCTGTGTGATGTAATGGCCTTTTCCTGTTTCTACCAGATAATCTGCCATATCACCGACACCGATGCACAGATCTCCTTCGATTTCGCCGCAGCCTTCGCCGCGCACGCGTTGCTGACGGCGGCAGGAACAGGCGCCGACTGCATATTTGTCTTGATATTTTTTCAGCCAGTGGGAGATATGCTCCACACTTGCGGATTCCTGCTTTGCAGGAATTGCCTTTTCTACAGGAATGACATGCATTCCGATTCCGGAGCCTCCCGGCGGTACCATTGGTGTGACCTTTTCCAGAGGCAGTCTGGACATATTTTCAAAGAAATCTGCCAGAATCGGGTGTTCTTCCACCTGCTTGTCATTCATCATCATAAATTCTGCGCAGCCGGGAACAAACATCGGCAGGACATACTGCTTATGATGGTCGGCGTTCTCCCAGTTATATTCGATCATGCCGATCACGGACATTTCATCCAGCAACTTTTGCACACGTTCTGGATCTTTGCCGGATTTTCGGGCAATCTGTTCCAGTGTCATTGGTTTTCTGACCTTCATGGAAAGACAGACCTCTGCCATTTCATCAGTCAGAACTTCCGCGAGTCCCCAATACTCGGGATCCTCCACTGTGACTTTCACACCGACACGGTCAGTGATCATCTGTCCCAGCTTCAGGATCAGTTTACGTTCTTCTTTCATTCCTTTACTCCTTTTTCATTTGATTCATTCCAGGAACTGGTTTCTTCTTTCAGCCAGTCGATCCATTCGTCCATGCCCTCCCCGGTGCGGGCAGAGATCGGGATGATCTTCATATCCGGATTCAGCTTCAGTACCCGCTTTTTACATTCTTCCAGATCAAAGTCAAAGTAAGGAAGAACATCGATCTTGTTGATCAGAAGGCACTGGCATACCTGAAACATCAGTGGATATTTCAGTGGTTTATCGTCTCCTTCCGGAACACTTAAGATCATGGCATTTTTCACAGCGCCTGTGTCAAATTCTGCAGGACAGACCAGGTTGCCCACATTTTCCAAAATGGCAAGATCTACATCACTGGTATCCAGCTCCAAAAGCCCTTGCCTTGTCATATCTGCATCCAGATGACACATTCCCCCTGTGTGCAGCTGAATGACTTTGGCTCCGGTTTCGCTGATCGTATCTGCATCTACAGCGCTGTCAATGTCAGCTTCCATGACTCCGATGCGAAAATCATGTTTCATAGCATCTATTGTTTTAGTCAGAGTGGTGGTCTTCCCTGCTCCGGGAGACGACATCAGATTTAAAAGAAATGTTTTGTCTTTTTTTAATTCTGTCCGCACTTTATCTGCTTCCAGGTCATTGTCAGCGAAGACACGCTGTTTGATTTCATAAACTTTGTACATAATCCTCTCCAGTCCTTTAAATATTAAAAAAGTATAAATAAAGTGTAAAGCAGAACTAAAAGAAAGTCAAATGCTTTTTGGACACAATGTATAAGAATTAACTTTCTGAGAAAGAAAAATAAGACAAATACAACATGATATAGACGAAGTGTTGAGTAAAATAAAAAGAGCCAAAGCTCACGCAATCATTGCGTTTACTTTGGCTCTGATTTTATGAAAATTTGAAATTAAACTTCCGGACCAGCAGAAACTAATGCTTTTCCAGCTTCATTTCCTTCGTATTTTGCAAAGTTCTTAACAAATCTCTGTGCAAGATCTTTTGCTTTTGTCTCCCACTCAGCAGCATCTGCATAAGTGTCACGTGGGTCAAGAATGTTTGTATCTACACCTGGAAGCTCTGTTGGTACTTCGAAGTTGAAGAATGGGATCTTCTTAGTAGGTGCATTTACGATGTCTCCGTTTAAGATTGCATCGATGATACCGCGAGTATCTTTGATAGAGATACGTTTTCCTGTTCCGTTCCATCCTGTGTTCACCAGGTATGCTTTTGCTCCGTTTGCTTCCATTTTCTTAACAAGTTCTTCTGCATATTTTGTAGGATGCAGCTCTAAGAATGCCTGTCCGAAGCAAGCTGAGAATGTTGGTGTAGGCTCTGTGATTCCACGTTCTGTACCAGCAAGTTTTGCTGTGAATCCAGACAGGAAGTAGTATTCAGCCTGCTCTGGTGTCAGAACAGATACCGGAGGAAGTACTCCGAATGCATCTGCAGACAGGAAGATTACATTCTTAGCTGCCGGTGCAGAAGAAACCGGACGTACGATGTTCTCGATGTGGTTGATCGGGTAAGATACACGAGTATTTTCTGTAACACTCTTGTCATTAAAGTCGATCTTTCCTTCTGCATCCAGAGTTACGTTCTCAAGAAGAGCGTCACGTCTGATTGCATTGTAGATGTCCGGCTCAGATTCTTTGTCAAGGTTGATAACTTTTGCGTAGCATCCGCCTTCAAAGTTGAATACTCCGTTGTCATCCCATCCGTGCTCGTCATCACCGATCAGAAGACGTTTCGGATCTGTAGAGAGTGTTGTCTTACCTGTTCCTGAAAGTCCGAAGAAGAGTGCTGTGTTCTCTCCGTTCATGTCTGTGTTTGCAGAACAGTGCATAGAAGCGATACCTTTCAGCGGCAGGTAGTAGTTCATCATAGAGAACATACCTTTTTTCATCTCTCCGCCGTACCATGTGTTTACGATAACTTGCTCACGGCTTGTGATGTTGAACATAACAGCTGTCTCAGAGTTAAGTCCGAGCTCTTTGTAGTTTTCAACTTTTGCTTTAGAAGCGTTGTAAACAACGAAATCTGGTTCAAAGTCTTTTAATTCTTCTTCTGTAGGCTGGATGAACATGTTTGTAACAAAGTGTGCCTGCCAAGCAACCTCAACGATGAAACGGATTGCCATACGAGTGTCTTTGTTAGCTCCGCAGAATGCATCTACAACGAACAGTCTCTTGTTAGAGAGTTCTTTCAATGCGATGTCTTTTACTGTAGACCATGCTTCTTCAGAAGCCGGGTGGTTATCGTTCTTATATTCATCAGAAGTCCACCATACAGTATCTTTAGAGTTCTCATCCATTACAATGAATTTGTCTTTAGGTGAACGTCCTGTATATACTCCAGTCATTACGTTTACTGCACCGAGTTCACTTTCCTGACCTTTTTCAAAACCTTCCAGTTCAGGTTTTGTCTCTTCTTCAAATAATGTCTCGTAAGAAGGATTGTACACAATTTCTGTAGTTCCAGTAATGCCATACTTGGTTAAATCAATCTGTG
>ENA-OQBJ01000496-OQBJ01000496.1-human-gut-metagenome-genome-assembly--contig:-NODE-496-length-20535-cov-3.224569_pt1 | contig 20535 bp, 16 predicted proteins | sample MGYA00242743_ERZ504545 | MGnify/ENA primary metagenome ERZ504545 (study PRJEB26092, sample SAMD00036252) | human gut metagenome | host: Homo sapiens | study: EMG produced TPA metagenomics assembly of...
CTTCTTTTCTTGCGTTTAAGAATTTGGCCAGTAGGATGAATCAGTTCCCTTAAAAAACTGGCTGGAAAAAAACGAAAATTATTTAAAAACTTTAAGATAACAGCTGCTGCACGTAACTTGTTTACTATCACAAAATATAAAGGTGCAGATCCTGAAATTGATTCAAATTTAACGTTTGGGGCATTCCCGAATACCAAACAATTTACAATTGGAGCTGAAATCACATTCTAATTCAAAACGACATATATTATGAATAAAATAGTCTTAGGAACTTTATTTTCTGCAATGGCAGTTCTGACGGCATGTGATTTGGACAAATATCCAGAAACAAACATTTCGACAGAAACAGCTTGGCAAACTATAGATGATGCAACCCGTTTTGAAACCGGTTTGTATTCATTTCTGCAAACTATAAACGGAGGTCTTTATATCTATGCAGCCGATTATCAGTCTGACCTATTTAACGCTACATATTCTTTTTCAAATAGAGGTGGTGACTTGCATCGATGGGACTTCACAAGTTCACAATATGATATAGAAGACATTTATAAGAATAACTATTTCTGTATTACTAATTGTAACAATATAATTAATAATATAGATAATATAGTTCTTGAAAGTGAAGATGAGCAGCAAAAGGCTAAAAATATAAAGGGTACAGCTTACTTAATACGTGCACTCTGTTACCATACTCTTGCTGTCCGTTTTGCTAAAGATTATGAGCCTGAAACAGCTTCTTCAGATTTAGGTTTGCCGTTGGTTCTTGATGTAGACCCGAATGCTAAGCCAAGTCGTTCTTCATTAGCTGATACCTACAAGCAAATCAAATCAGATATTACTGAAGCAAGAAAATTAATGACAACAGAAGGTGCTTCAAATTCAATTTACTTAACTACTGATGTAATTGATGCACTGGAAGCACGTGTGGATCTGTATATGCACAACTATGCAGAGGCTGTAACTATATCAGAATCTTTGATTAATAAATATCCTTTGTCTACGACAAAAGATAATTTATCAAAAGTATCCTGAATGATGAAGGAAGTGAAATTATATATAAAGTATTCTTATCTATAGACGAAAGAACCAATGAGCTTCCTTATTATTTATATTGGAATACGTCTATCAATAGTTATAGTCCTGATTTTGTACCTTCACAATGGGTTATCGATTTATACGAAGACAATGACATAAGAAAGGATACATATTTCTTGCGTACAAAAGTAGTTTGCGGAGATAAATCTGCTGATAATATCTATATGCTGAATAAATATCCTGGAAACCCAGATTTAAAAACAACGACTTATGAATATTATAATATGCCTAAGTTGTTTAGAAGTGCAGAATTTTACTTAATAGCAGCTGAAGCTTCCTATAAAGAAGGTAATGAACCTGCAGCTTTAGGATATTTAAATGATTTGCGTACTCAACGTGGTGCATCTTCTCTTAATAATAAAAGTGGGGATGAATTATTTAAATCGATTAAGGAAGAATGGATTAGAGAATATATTGGTGAAGGAATGCGTTTAAATGACCTGAAAAGATGGCATGATGGATTCCAACGTCATGATCCTCAAGATCTTAATATCCTATCGATTGGAACTGGCATGGAGTCTCTAAATATTAGTTCTGAAAATCAAAAGTTCGTATGGGAGATTCCGGCTAATGATCAAAATGCTAATAGTAACTTATCTCCAAACTGGAATTAAAGTTTACAATTAATTTATTAAAAGGCTACCACTTACTGGTAGCCTTTTATTTTGATTTCCTTGATTAGACTAATAATTTTTGGGGGTCACTTCATTTTGAGGCAATCTCTTTTTTTCGTCTTATCCACTTAAAAACTGGTCTTTTTATTAGAATGAACTTCTTAATAATACGAAATAAATGCAATTTTATTTTATTTGTATTCACTTTTTTATACACTTGGAAAAGTGGAAGCAAGTTCCTAAAAACCATCTGTTTATCTCTTTTAATATCGTTTTGCTCCTTATAGATAAAATTTAGTGTAAAATTGCCCGCTGTTTTTATAAATTCTCTTTATTTTCTTACATTTGCGCCCCGTTTGTGATAAATGTATTAGACTAACTTAACTAAATTAAAAGAGAGATTTTATGAAACAAAGAATGACGTTGTTCATGGCCATTCTTCTGATAGGGATTGGTCTGTCAAACGCCCAAGTTTCTCAAGTGACCGGTAATGTAATGTCGGAAGAAGACGGATTGCCGGTAGTGGGCGCATCGGTGTTGGTAAAAGGTACTACTGTAGGGACAGTGACTGACATTGATGGAAACTTTACAATTTCTGGTGTGCCGGCTTCGGCAAAAACTTTAGTAGTTTCTTTTATCGGCTTGCAGAGCCAGGAAGTAGCTGTAAAACCGGTGGTAAACGTAGTGTTGAAATCGGATGCACAGGCTTTGGAAGAAGTGGTGGTTGTGGCGTATGGTACGCAGAGCGCACGTACGGTGACTGCTTCAGTAGCTTCAATCCGTAACGATGCTTTAAAGGACGTGCCTAATACAAGTTTGGACCAGATGATGCAGGGACGTGCCTCTGGTTTGAATGTAACGACTCCTTCTGGAGGAGTAGGTCAGGCTCCTGTGGTACATATTCGTGGTGTAAACTCTATTACTTCGGGTACTTCTCCTTTGTACGTAGTGGATGGAATGCCGATTCAGTCGGGTGATTTGGGTGGAGGATTGGGTAATGCAATGCATTGGCAGACATTAATCCGGCCGATATTCTTTCTATTGACGTGTTGAAGGATGCGGCAGCAGCAGCTTTGTATGGTTCACGTGCGGCAAACGGGGTCGTGCTGATTACTACCAGCAGGGAAGCAGCGGAAAAGCAAAAGTAACTTATGATGCTTCTGTCGGTTTCTCTAACCGGACGAAGTTTATTGATATGATGAATGCACAGGAGTATGTAGACTTCAAGAATATGGCGGTTCGTAATGCATACGGAACAGATGTTGCAGCACAACTGGCTGCTATGGATAAGACATTCATAGCTAATCCTGCTTATGGTGATAAGGCGTTTAACTTGATGCCGGGAGTAGACTCTAATTGGGCAGACGCTATTTTTCAGAATGGGTTTACACAAGACCAGACTGTAGCTGTAAGTGGTGGAACGGAAAAAGTGAAATATTATATGTCGGCTAATTACAATACGCAGAAAGGTATTGTAGTGGGCGATAACTATAAACGTCTGGGTGGTAAGGCTAACATTGTGGCTAACGTGACAGACTGGCTGAAGATTGGTATGAACTCGAGCGTGAACGTAAGTTCTACATCGCAGGTGGATGCGGCACGTAACGGTTCAAGCTTTGCAGTAGGTGGTTTCCCGCGTATGGCGCTGGCTAACTCTCCGAATATGCCTATCTATGATGAAAATGGAAAAGGTTATTATGATCATTCGTTAGGTGTGTTAGGTTATGGACCTAATGCGGTAATGAATACGTTCTCGAATCCGGTGGCATTGGTGGAATTGGGTAATAAGACCAATGTGGATGTAAACCGTATTTTGAGCAGCTTCTTTGCAGAAGTTACTCCTGTGAAAGGTCTTACATTGAAAACCCAGTATAATATTGACGATGCACGTATCGAAAACTCTCGTTTCTGGTCACCTAATCATGGAGATGGCGTGAATAATGGAGGATATGCATTTAATGCGGCAGTACATAGTAGTATCTGGACCTGGACGAATACGGCTACGTATGATTTTACGGCTAATCGTCATCATTTCAACTTCCTGGTGGGTATGGAAGCTACTGAAAGCAGCTACAATGAATGGGATGCTTCTCGTACAGAATTGCAGGATGATAAGTTTACGAACTTCCAGGGAACTTTTGCCAATGCAACAGCTTCGGGCAGTATTTCCAAAAGCTCTATGGTTTCGTATTTTGGACGTATCAACTATGACTTTGCATCGAAATACATGTTCTCTATCAATTTCCGTCGTGATGGACTTTCTGCATTAAGCAAGGATAACCGCTGGGGTAACTTCGGAGGTATTTCGGCTGCATGGCGTGTGTCGGAAGAAGCTTTCTTTGAACCGCTCAAGCATGTGATTGAAGACTTTAAGATTAAGGGTAGCTATGGTGTAGTGGGTAATACGAATATTGATGATTACGCTTCACGCTCGTACTATTCTCCTTATTATTATGGTTCTCAGGGAAGTTATCGTCTGAGTAAGATTGCTGACCCGAACTTGAAATGGGAATCTTCAGAAAAGTATGACGTAGGTTTCAGTGCACGTGTACTTGATCGTTTTGATATTGATTTTGACTATTTCTATACGAAATCTTCAGACTTGATTCTGGATGTGCCACAGGCTCCTTCGAAAGGTCTTCCTGGAAATATCCTGACAACCAACGCCGGAAAGATGACGAACTCAGGTATAGAGTTGACGATTTCTGCGGATATTTTGCGTGACGGTGCATTCAAATGGAATACAAGTTTTAATATTACGACTACTCGTAATAAGGTTGTGTCTCTGGCTAACGGTCTGGATAATATTATCAAAGGTGATGCCCGTGGATTGGAAATTACAAATATTACAGTACCTGGCAAATCTATCGGTCAGTTGTATCTGACACCGACAGGTGGAGTAGATCCGGAAACCGGGTTCCGTGTGTTCTATGGAGAGAATGGAGAACGTGTGCTGTATAATCATGCCTCAGAGGCAAAATGGATTCTTGAAGATGGAACACCTTATGAGGGTAGTCTGAAACCGGTAATTTGTGGCAATACGTTGCTACTTGGTACGGTGGATGGAGTAATAACTTCTCTTACAAGAATTTTGACTTGTCTTTGTTCTTCCAGTTCTCGGGTGGAAACTATATTTATAATGGTACAAAGGCGACGGTAAGTGACATGCGTTATTGGAATAACTCGAAGGAAGTGCTTCAGAATTACTGGACGCCGGAGAGAAAGAATGCCATGTTCCCGAAACCAGTGTATGGCGATAACTATTCTAATGGTTCAGCCATGCCTATCAGCGAGTGGGTGGAAAAAGGTGATTACTTGCGTTTGAAGAATATCTCACTGGGTTATACTTTCAATACGAAGAACTGGGCGAGCGCCATCGGTATCAGCAAGTTGCGTGTATATGCACAGGTGCAGAACTTGTTCGTAATTACGGGGTATTCTGGTATGGATCCAGAGGTAATGTCGAATACGACTAATGCTACTCTGGCTCCGGGTACGGATAAAAATACCTTGCCACAGGCACGTACATACACATTTGGTGTGAACTTGGCGTTTTAATTGTTGAATTTTAAAAGCAGATTCGAATGAAAAAATATATTGTATATGCTATATTGATGGCTGGAACTACGTTGAGTAGTTGCAGCAGCAGTTTCTTGGATCAGGAACCACCTTTGTACATTGAGCCGGGAGATATTTATAATGATGCAAATCGTTTGGAAGCAGCTGTATTAGGCTTGTACGGTTCGATAAAAAATGATGCGTCGGATTCTTTCATGGGAGGAAAAACCTATCTGGTGTTTGATAACCGTGGAGAAGATATTGTAAATTCTGACCCGAACTTGATTACGCTGGCCAATACTTATAAGTTTAATGTGGGCAAAACAGATGCAGAAAATACGGTGACCTGGAGCATGGCATACGCCGCCATTAACCGTGTCAATATTTTCTTGGATGAGTTGGAAGGTGCTAAAGCTACTGCTGGAGAAAAGTATGAGCAGTATAAAGCGGAGGCAAAGTTTGTGCGTGCATTTGCTTATTACTATTTGAATAATCTGTATGCTACGCCCTACGTAATTAATCCGGATGCGAAATCAGTGCCTTTACGTTTGACTCCGGAAAAGAACGGTGAGCACAATGCGTTGAAACGTGCTACAGTGAAGGAGGTTTACGAACAAATTCTTTCGGATTTGGAGAATATCAGTGCGTTGCCGGTAAAAGCAAAAGCAGATGAACCGACTGTAACTCGTGCTACACAGGCGGCTGCCAATATGTTGAAGATGCGCGTGTATATGTCCATGAATAACTGGACAGAGGCGGTAAAAGCAGGTAAGCTGGTGACAGGCTACGAACTGACTCCGAAGTTTGGAGATATGTTCAAGGCTCCTTATTATACGGATGAAACCATATTCTCTTTGCCAATGAAGGAAACAAACCGCCCGAATACCCAGCAAGGATTGGCAGAATATTATTACGCTAAGAATACAATTCTGTGGGTAGACGTGGAAAACGGTATCATGGGCAAGCCGAATTACAATTCAGCTGATGATGCTCGTGTACAGATGAAAAATGAAAAGAATCAGCTGCTGAAGTTTACGGATGCTGCACAGAAACTGGATTGGGCACCGATTTTCCGTTATGCGGAAACGTTGTTGAACTTGGCCGAATGTTATGTAAATTTGGGTGGAACTGAAAATGAAAAGCTTGCCAGAGAATGTTTGAAACAGGTGAGATTCCGTTCATTACCGGAGACAAGCAATCAGTTGGATATTGATCATTTGTCTGGTGAGGATTTGAAGATGGCGGTTTATAACGAACGTCGTCTGGAGTTTATTGGTGAGGCGATGCGAGGCATTGATGTGTTGCGTCGTGGGGCAAACTTTGAACGGAAAACACAGATTACTCCGCAAAGTAGCGGATATGTCTGGCCGATTCCACAAAGCGAAGAATTGATGAATCCGGATTTGAATAAATAAGAAAGAAATAAAAGAGCGTATCTGTAAAGAGATGCGCTCTTTTTGCTTATATTTGTGCCGTATAGAAATTAGATTTACACTGAATGAAAGAATTTGTAATATCAGAAGCACAGACTGAAAAAGCTGTGCTGGTGGGTTTGATAACCCAGACTCAGAATGAACGTAAGACCAATGAATATTTGGATGAGCTGGCTTTCCTCGCTGAGACGGCTGGGGCAGAGGTAGTAAAACGTTTTACACAGAAACTGGATACGCCGAACTCGGTGACTTATGTAGGTAAAGGTAAGTTGCAAGAGGTGAAAGAATACCTGGAGTTGCAGAATGAGAGCGAGGAGACGGAAATCGGGATGGTGATTTTCGATGATGAACTTTCGGCCAAGCAAATCCGTAACATTGAGAATGAACTGAAAGTGAAGATTCTGGACCGTACTTCACTGATTCTGGATATTTTTGCGATGCGTGCGCAGACAGCCAATGCCAAGACGCAGGTGGAACTGGCACAGTATAAGTACATGCTTCCGCGTTTGCAGCGTTTGTGGACGCACTTGGAGCGTCAGGGTGGTGGTTCCGGTGCCGGAGGTGGTAAAGGTTCTGTAGGTTTGCGTGGCCCGGGTGAAACTCAGTTGGAAATGGACCGCCGTATCATCTTGAACCGTATGGCTTTGCTGAAGCAGCGTTTGGCTGAAATTGATACGCAGAAGTCTACTCAGCGCAAGAACCGTGGACGCATGATTCGTGTGGCCCTGGTGGGATATACCAACGTGGGTAAATCGACCTTGATGAACCTGCTGGCCAAGAGTGAGGTCTTTGCGGAAAACAAATTGTTTGCTACGCTCGATACTACCGTACGTAAAGTCATTATCGAAAATTTACCTTTCTTGCTTTCGGATACGGTAGGGTTTATCCGGAAATTACCGACTGACTTGGTCGATTCGTTTAAGTCTACGCTGGACGAGGTGCGTGAGGCGGATTTGCTGGTACACGTAGTTGATATTTCACATCCCGATTTTGAAGAGCAGATTCAGGTGGTAGAGAAAACAATTGCTGATTTGGGTGCGGGTGGAAAGCCTGGCATGATTGTATTTAATAAGGTAGATGCCTATACGTATGTAGAAAAGGCAGAAGATGACCTGACTCCGAAGACGAAAGAAAATATCACGCTGGAGGAACTGATGCATACTTGGATGGCGAAACTGAATGATAATTGTATCTTCATTTCCGCACGTGAAAAGACTAATATTGATCAGTTCCGTGATTTATTATATAAAAAGGTAAAGGAACTGCATGTGCAGAAGTATCCTTACAATGATTTTTTATATCAGACATACGACGAAGAATAACGACAAAAATATGACACAGCACTATCGTTTACTGACAAGAGAAGAAATCGCACGACTGGAGGCGCAACATTGTATTGCTTCCGACTGGAGTGGAGTTGAAGTAGCTGATAATTTTCGTACAGATTATATTCATCACGCCCGTTTCTCAGGAAAAGTGCGGCTGGGCGTCTTTGAAAAGGAGTTTACCTTGGCTGGTGGAATGACTAAGCATTCTGGTGTGTATTATGCTACTTTACACAATGTAACGGTGGGTGACAATTGTTACATTGAGAATGTAAAGAATTATATAGCTAACTATGAGATAGGGCATGATACGTTTATCGAGAATGTAGACATTATTTTGGTAGATTGCCATAGCCGTTTTGGAAATGGAGTGGAAGTTTCAGTTCTGAATGAAACCGGTGGACGTGAGGTAATTATTCATGACCGTCTTTCTGCTCATCAGGCTTATATTATGGCACTTTACCGCCATCGCCCGGTGCTGATAGACAAAATGCGAAAGATTATTGAGTCTTATGCAGAGTCACATGCGTCAGATACAGGGACTATCGGGAGTCATGTAATGATAGTGAATGCCGGTTACATCAAGAATGTACGGATTGGGGATTATTGCCAGATTGAAGGAACCGGTCGTTTGAAGAATGGAAGCATCAATAGTAATGAGCATGCACCGGTGCATATTGGGTACGGAGTGATTTGTGATGATTTTATCATCTCAAGTGGCTCACACGTAGAAGATGGCACGATGCTTACACGTTGTTTCGTGGGGCAGGCTTGTCATTTGGGGCATACCTATTCGGCTTCTGATTCATTGTTCTTCAGTAATTGTCAGGAGGAAAATGGAGAGGCTTGTGCTATTTTTGCCGGACCCTTTACCGTAACGCACCATAAGTCTACGTTACTCATTGCCGGCATGTTTTCGTTCATGAATGCAGGCTCAGGTTCTAACCAGAGTAACCACATGTATAAGTTAGGGCCGATTCATCAGGGGGCATTGGAACGAGGTGCTAAGACCACTTCTGATTCTTATATCTTGTGGCCAGCCCGTATTGGTGCCTTCTCGCTGGTGATGGGACGTCATGTCACTCATCCGGATACTTCGAATTTGCCTTTTTCTTATTTGATAGAGGAAAAGAATACGACTTATCTGGTGCCGGGTGTCAATTTGCGGAGTGTAGGTACAATTCGTGATGCGCAGAAGTGGCCTAAACGTGACCAGCGGAAAGATTCGAATCGTTTGGACCAGATTAATTATAACTTGTTGAGTCCGTACACCATTCAGAAGATGATGGCTGGTCGACAGATTTTGAAAGAGCTGGCTCGTGTGTCGGGGGAACTTCCGAGATTTACTCTTATCAAAGTGCGAAGATTAAGAATTCGGCACTGAACAAGGGAATCAAGTTTTATGAGACTGCCATCCATAAATTCTTGGGAAACTCTGTCATCAAGCGTCTGGAAGCCATTCGTTTTGCTTCTGATGAAGAAATTCGTGCTCGCCTGATTCCAGATACGCCGATTGGAACTGGAGAATGGGTGGATATTTCCGGACTGATTGCCCCAAAGAGTGAGATAGAACGCCTGATGGAAGATATTGAGTGCGACCGTTTGAACAGTGTGGATGAGATACACGACCGTTTTGCGGAAATGCACGCCAATTATTATACGTATGAATGGACGTGGGCGTATGAAAAAATGCTTGATTTCTATGGCCTGCAGGCTGATAAGATTACAGCGGCAGACATCGCAGCTATCGTACGTCAGTGGCAGGAAGCCGTAGTGGGACTGGATAAAATGGTGTATGAAGATGCCAAGAAGGAATTCTCGTTGACTTCCATGACCGGATTCGGGGCAGATGGAAGCAGTGAGGAAAAGGTGCGCGACTTTGAAGAAGTACGTGGCGTGTTCGAAAGTAATCCGTTTGTGACAGCGGTGCTGGAACATATAAAGGTAAAAACGGAGCTTGGAAACGAACTGATAGAACGTGTAAAGAATTTATTGTAAAATGGGAGGTACTGCGTATGGAAAGAATATGCAGATATATATGTTTGCTTTGCGTTTGCTTCATGGTTTTGCAGGTGCAGGCCAATAGAAGAAAGGTGATGGAATGTCCGGGTTTCGTCTTGTCGAATACGACGGAGATAGAATTCAAACGGATTATCCAGACCAGTGAACAGACTCAGGTCGATGCGGTGATGTATGGTAAGCCGGGAACTCCGGTTGTCATTTCTTCAAAAGCAGCATTGAAATGGCTGATGGAGGATGGCACAGCTTCGTGAGGCGGAACGTATTTCCATTGATGGAGTGACTGAGCCGGAGGTAATCGAAGAGAATGGAACCTTGGAAATAACTCTTTCTTTTTCGCCGGTTCCTTCGGATGTGCATGAAGTGGACTTTATCGAGCCGGAGATGGGATGGAACATCTTTGGTATCCAGTTAAGTCGGGAAGAACCTTATGTGTATGTGCCTAATTATCTTACAACAGACAAGCCGGAGCGGAGTAATGAAATTCCAGAGCCTGGACTGGCAGTAGGAAAGGCTGTAGTAAACGGTTATATTTTAGGATATGATCCGAGAATGTCATTGTTCACGGAATTGGAATATGAAGACGGTCTTTTCCCTAAGGAATGGAAGCAAAGCATTAAAGTCCGTCAGGATGGCTCGTTTCATTTGGAAACAGAGTTGTTGCAACCAACTTTGACGGCATTGCGGTTGAACGAAGCGGTCTTGAAGCTGTTTCTTGTGCCCGACGAAGAGGTGACAGTATATATCAATCTTCCTCGCCTGAGTATGTCCGCTTCCCGTTTGCTGGGTAAACGTTACGAGAAAAAACAGAAGGCTTGGTTTGACGGGGCCGCTGAGACTATTAACCGGGAGTTGGCCAGTTCCCCTTCTTCTGCTGCACTGAATGCCTATCGTGCCGTAGAAAAAGGCTTGATGGAGAGTCCGGAGGTCGCTTCCAAGTTGCAATCTGACTATGAACAGGTGATACCCATCTGTAGTCGGCTTACTGCTTCCTCTTCTATATCTTCAGATGACCGGAAGGTGCTGAAAACGGTGAATTTCCCAGAAATTCGTATGTATGTGGAAGCTGTGGCAGAAGCACTTCAGCAGAATGCCGAACGGATGGAGTCGGTAAAGGAAGCAGTGATTGCTTCGCTGGATGCGCAGGTAGAAGGAGCGGATATTCTTCCTAAGATTATTGCTCCTCATAAAGGGCGTGCCATTTTGATAGACTTCTGGGCTACGTGGTGTGGTCCTTGTAAAAAAGTATGCAGTCTATGGTACCTCTGAAGAAAAATCTGTCATCAAAAGACATCGTATATATTTATCTGACGGGACCTTCTTCCCCTGAAAATATCTGGAAATCAAATCTGTCCAAGATGACGGGAGTGCACTATCGGCTGACTGACTCACAATGGAAGTACTTGTGTACTTCTTATGGAGTAACTGGAATTCCTGCTTATCTGATTATCAGTCATGACGGAAAATTGCAGGGACGTTATGTGGGATTCCCCGGAGTAGATGTACTGCAAAAGGACCTGATTCGTGCAATAGAAGAGTAAGAAGAATTACAGATAACTTTTTGTAGGAATTAAGGAAAAATTTCAATAATACTTTGTAACTTTGTGTCCACTAATAACTCATAATTAATTTAATGTATTATGGCAACACCCGAATTCAAGTATCAGCCAATGTTTGAACATGGCAAGGATACAACTGAATACTATTTGCTTACAAAAGATTATGTATCTGTAAGCGAGTTTGAAGGAAAACCCATCCTGAAAATCGAAAAAGAAGGTTTGACTGCGATGGCCAATGCGGCTTTCCGCGATGTTTCTTTCATGTTGCGCCGCTCTCACAACGAACAGGTGGCAAAGATTCTGACTGACCCGGAAGCAAGCGACAACGACAAGTATGTAGCTTTGACTTTCCTGCGCAATGCAGAAGTTGCTGCCAAAGGCGTACTTCCTTTCTGTCAGGATACCGGTACAGCAATTATCCACGGTGAAAAAGGACAGCAGGTTTGGACTGGCTACTGTGATGAAGAAGCGCTTTCTCTGGGTGTGTACAAGACTTATACAGAAGAAAACCTTCGTTACTCTCAGAACGCTCCACTTACTATGTACGAAGAAGTGAATACTCGCTGCAACTTGCCGGCTCAGATTGACATTGAAGCTACTCAGGGCATGGAGTATGAATTCCTTTGCGTAACAAAGGGTGGTGGTTCTGCTAACAAGACTTACTTGTATCAGGAAACAAAAGCCATCTTGAATCCGGCTACACTGGTTCCGTTCCTGGTTGAAAAGATGAAGACTTTGGGAACTGCAGCTTGTCCTCCTTATCACATTGCATTTGTAATTGGTGGTACATCAGCTGAAAAGAACCTGTTGACTGTGAAATTGGCTTCTACTCGTTTCTACGATAACCTGCCGACTACTGGTAACGAATACGGACGCGCATTCCGCGATGTAGAACTGGAAAAACAGGTATTGGAAGAAGCGCACCGCATCGGTCTGGGTGCTCAGTTCGGTGGTAAATACTATGCACACGACGTACGTATCATCCGTTTGCCGCGTCACGGTGCTTCTTGTCCGGTAGGTTTGGGCGTATCTTGCTCTGCTGACCGTAACATCCGTTGTAAAATCAACAAAGACGGTATCTGGATTGAAAAACTGGATTCAAATCCGGGCGAACTGATTCCGGAAGAATTGCGTCAGGCTGGTGAAGGCAATGCAGTGAAGATTGACTTGAACCGTCCGATGCCGGAAATCCTGGCTGAACTGGATAAATATCCGGTAGCTACTCGTCTGTCTTTGAACGGTACTATCATCGTAGGTCGTGACATTGCACATGCCAAACTGAAAGAACGTCTGGATCGTGGTGAAGACCTGCCTCAGTATATCAAGGATCATCCTATTTATTATGCTGGTCCGGCTAAGACTCCGCAGGGTATGGCTTGTGGTTCTATGGGCCCGACTACTGCCGGTCGTATGGACCCGTATGTAGACTTGTTCCAGAGTCACGGTGGTTCTATGATTATGTTGGCTAAAGGTAACCGTAGCCAGGCTGTAACAGATGCCTGCAAGAAACACGGTGGTTTCTATTTGGGTTCTATCGGTGGTCCGGCTGCATCTTGGCTCAGAACAATATCAAGAGCATTGAATGTGTAGAATATCCGGAACTGGGTATGGAAGCTATCTGGAAGATTGAAGTAGAAGACTTCCCGGCATTCATCCTGGTAGACAACAAGGGTAATGATTTCTTCAAACAAATCAAACCTCGTTGCACTGGCAACTGTAAGTAATTGACACATCTGATATGCTTCTTTCTGTAAGATGTGAGAGGCATAAGACCATACAAAGGATTTGCAAACCGTAGCCTGTAGATGGCCGGAGTTGCAAATCCTTTTTCTTTCACTCTGCGCTGGCAGGTTTGTTTCACCATAGTGGATTAACAATGAATATTCTGTCGTTTTGTAAAATTGGACGTTGCCCATAGCCATGGCAATGGGAGTCATTCTGTATTTTGTGTATGTCAATATCCCTTTTCTTGTACCTGCCAAGCCCTTTGTGGCTCATGCCATCGATATTGTACAGCCGGTATTGATTTTCCTGATGCTTTTTCTGACATTCTGTAAAATCAATGTACACGATTTGAAGTTGTGTGCCTGGCATTGGCGTTTGCTGCTGATTCAGGGAGCAAGTTTCTTGCTTTTGGGATTACTCCTGGTGATTTTCCCAGATTTCTCAGCCCGTATATTGGTGGAAGGAGCTATGATTTGCCTGATTTGTCCTACAGCAACAGCGGCTGCGGTGGTTACACGCAAGTTAGGAGGAGATGCAGCACATCTGACCACCTATACCATTTTAGTCAATTTGCTGGCAGCTATTTTGGTTCCGCTGGTACTTCCGTTGGTACACCCGCATCCGGAACTGAATTTTGGCAGTTCGTTTGCGCTGATTTTGGGAAAGGTGTTCCCTTTATTGCTTTGTCCGTTCCTGGCAGCCATTTTACTGCGGACTTTGCTTCCGAAAGTACATGCCAAGTTAGGACAGTATCATGAACTTTCTTTTTATCTGTGGGCTGTGGCGTTGACGTTGGCCATTGGGGTAACGGTAAAGAGTATTGTACACAGTGACGTGTCTTTTTGGTACCAGCCGGATTGGGAGGCATTTCTTTGGTCTGCTGTGCTACAGTTCTATTTCGGGAAAAAGATAGGACGTCGTTACGGCGATTCCATCAGCTCCGGACAAGCCTTAGGACAGAAAAATACGGTATTTGCCATCTGGATGGGCTACACTTTCTTCACTCCTGTGACGGCCGTTGCGGCAGGATTCTACAGTGTGTGGCATAATGTAGTCAATTCCTACCAGTTGTATTTGCAGCGTAAATCGGAGGGAGAGTCCGATGCTTTGAAAAATTAACAGCTTGTCTGTCATTGCTGTGCTCGGAAAGTTGTAACTTTGCCGTCACTTTGTAATGTAGAAGAATAAATTCGCATGATTTCAATAGAAGGACTGAAAGTGGAGTTCGGAACTACTCCGCTATTTGAAGATGTATCGTTTGTTATCAACAAAAAAGACCGTATTGCACTGGTAGGAAAGAACGGTGCCGGAAAATCGACTATGCTGAAAATCCTGGCCGGATTGCAGCAGCCCACAGAGGGAGTGGTAGCCGTACAAAGAGGTATTACCATCGGTTATTTGCCGCAGGTCATGATTCTGAGCGATACACGTACGGTAATGGCTGAGGCCGAGATGGCCTTTGAGCATATTTTTGAGATGCAGGAAAAACTGGAGAAAATGAACCAGGAACTGGCCGACCGTACGGATTATGATTCTGAAAGCTACCATGAGCTGATAGAGCGGTTTACCCATGAGAACGAACGTTTCCTGATGATGGGAGGGACCAATTACCGTGCAGAGATAGAACGTACGCTTACAGGGTTAGGATTCAACCGCACAGACTTTGACCGTCCTACTTCTGAATTCAGCGGAGGATGGCGTATGCGTATTGAGTTAGCGAAACTTCTGTTGCGTCGTCCCGATGTGCTGTTGCTTGACGAGCCGACCAACCACTTGGACATTGAGAGTATCCAGTGGCTGGAGAATTTCCTGAAGATGAGTTCCGGCGCGGTAGTACTGGTAAGTCACGACCGAGCATTCATTAACAACGTGACCAACCGTACCATTGAAATTTCCTGCGGACGGATATACGATTACAAGGTAGCTTACGATGAGTTTGTCGTGCTACGTAAGGAACGCCGTGAACAGCAGTTGCGTGCTTACGAAAATCAGCAGAAAGAAATAAAAGACACGGAAGACTTTATCGAACGTTTTCGTTATAAGGCTACGAAGGCTGTACAGGTACAGAGCCGTATCAAGCAGCTGGAGAAAATCGTACCTATTGAAATTGACGAAGAAGATACTTCTACACTTCGCCTGAAGTTCCCTCCTTCCATGCGCTCCGGTAACTATCCGGTGATTTGTGAGAATGTGAAGAAAGCGTATGGCGACCATGTGGTCTTCCACGATGTGAACCTGACTATCCATCGGGGTGAAAAGGTAGCTTTTGTGGGTAAGAACGGTGAAGGTAAGTCTACGCTGGTGAAGTGTATCATGGACGAGATTCCCTATGAAGGAAAACTGACCATCGGACACAATGTACAGATTGGCTATTTTGCACAGAATCAGGCACAGCTGCTTGATGAAAACGTAACTGTCTTTGATACTATCGACCGTGTAGCAAAAGGAGACATTCGTCTGAAGATTAGAGACATCTTAGGTGCCTTCATGTTTGGAGGAGAAGCTTCCGAAAAGAAAGTAAAGGTGCTTTCAGGAGGTGAGCGCAGTCGCTTGGCTATGATTAAGCTGCTGCTGGAGCCGGTGAACTTCCTGATTCTGGACGAGCCGACCAACCACCTCGATATGCGTTCGAAGGATGTACTGAAGGAAGCTGTGAAAGAGTTCGACGGTACGGTCATCGTAGTATCTCACGACCGTGAGTTCCTTGACGGACTGGTGACCAAGGTGTACGAATTTGGTGGCGGACTGGTGAAGGAACATATCGGCGGAATCTACGACTTCCTGCAAAAGAAGAAAATGGAGAATCTGAACGAACTTCAGTTGTCCCAATCTCCGCAGACTGCTTCGCTCAAGAAAGAAGAGCCGGTAGAGAGTGAACGAAAACTTTCGTATGAAGCGCAGAAGGAGCTGAACAAGAAAATCCGCAAGTTGGAGAAGCAGGTGGCCGACTGCGAGGCAAAGATTGAGAAACTGGAAGAGCAGGTGCACAACTGGAGGAACAGATGGCTACCCCTGAAGGTGCTTCCGATATGAAGCTGTACGAGCAGCACCAGCAGCTGAAAAAACAGATTGCGGAGGCAGAAGAGGAATGGACACTGCTGCTGTCGGAACTAGAAGAAATGAAATAAATAAGAGAGACTTGATTAAAATAATGCATTTATGAACAAGAAGAATTATGTAGCCGTAGCTACGTTGGCATTTGCTATGTTGACAAGCTGCGCCGGACAGAAGGAAGCGAAAAGCACTTCTGGCATTGATTTGGCAAACATGGATACTACCGTGTCTGCCGGTACGGACTTTTTCCGTTACGCATGTGGAGGATGGAACGATGCACATCCGTTGACTGCCGAATATTCTCGTTACGGCACGTTTGATGAACTATTTGAAAACAGCCAGAAGCAGTTGCGCGAACTGATTGAAGGATTGGCTGCGCAGAAAAATAATCAGGCTGGTTCTGCCGCACAGAAAATCGGTGACTTGTATAACATGGCAATGGACAGCGTAACCCTGAACAAACAGGGTGCAGAACCGGTAAAAGCCATGCTCGATAAGATTGCCGGCATGAAAGACAAGAGTGAAATTGTGCCAATGATGACTGAAATGGCTCATATCGGTATCGGTACCTATTTCCGTAGTTATGTATATGCTGACCCGAAGAACAGCTCGCTCAACATTTTCCAGATGGGACAGGGTGGTATCAACCTGGGTGAAAAGGAATATTATTTGGATACTGACAGCATCACTCAGAATATTCGTGAACAGTATAAACTTTACATCGGCAAGTTGTTCCAGTTGGCTGGTTTCTCTGAAGCAGATGCACAGCAGAAAGTGGCTGATGTGATGGAAGTCGAAACTGCCATTGCTAAAGTATCACGTAGTGCAACAGAACTTCGTGATCCGGAAGCTAACTATCACAAAATGTCTTTCGATGAGCTGAAAAAGACCATTTCCGGAATCGACTGGGATGCTTATATGAAAGGTTTGGGTATTCAGGTTCCGGCTGAACTGAACGTAGAACAGGTAGAGCCGATTCAGGAAGTCGCTCGCCTGATGAATACACTTCCGTTGTCTAAACATGTATCGTATCTGGAATACAACCTGCTGGATGCAGCAGCTTCTTGCCTGAGTGATGATTTTGTAGCTGCCCGTTTCGATTTCTATGGCAAGGTATTGTCAGGACGCCAGGTAAATCAGCCGCGCTGGAAACGTGCTGTAAACTCAGTGAACGGCATGTTGGGCGAGCTGGTAGGCGAAATGTATGTGGAAAAATACTTCCCGGCTGCTGCCAAAGAACGTATGGTGAAGTTGGTGAAGAATCTGCAGACTGCTTGGGTGAACGTATTGACGCACAGGAATGGATGAGCGACAGCACCAAAATCAGAGCACACGAAAAATTGGCTGTTTTCCATGTAAAAGTAGGTTATCCTGACAAGTGGAAAGACTATTCTAAGCTGGAAATCAAGAACGATTCTTACTGGGCTAACGTATGCCGTGCTTCAGAATGGGGATTCAATGATATGTACAGCCGCATTGGTAAGCCGGTTGACAAAGATGAATGGCTGATGACTCCGCAGACTGTCAATGCCTACTATAATCCGTCAACTAACGAAATCTGTTTCCCTGCTGCTATTCTTCAGCCGCCGTTCTTCAACATGGAAGCTGATGATGCTGCCAACTATGGTGCCATCGGTGTAGTAATCGGTCACGAAATGACGCATGGATTCGACGACCAGGGCCGTCAGTTCGACAAAGACGGAAACCTGACCGACTGGTGGGCTCCGGGTGATGCTGACCGTTTCAAGGAACGTGCACAGGTAATGGTGGATTTCTTCAACAAGATTGAAGTATTGCCGGGCCTGCAGGCTAACGGTGAACTGACACTGGGTGAAAACCTGGCCGACCACGGAGGTTTGAACGTAGCTTATCTGGCTTTCCAGAATGCAACTAAGGATGCTCCGCTTGGTGTAGTCGATGGCTTCACTCCGGAACAGCGTTTCTTCCTGGCTTATGCTACTTTGTGGGCTGGTAACATCCGCGACGAACAGATTCGTGTGTACACTAAGTCAGATCCTCACTCATTGGGTAAATGGCGTGTAAACGGAGCGTTGCCTCACATTCAGGCTTGGTACGATGCCTTCCACATCACACCGTCTGATCCGTTGTATGTAGCTCCTGAAAACCGTGTGAACGTGTGGTAAACTACAGATGATAATTCACAATCTCTATAAATGGGGGTATATGAACTGTTGCAAGGTTCATATACCCCTCTTTTGTTTTTAAGATGGAGAATCCACAGGGTAGGTGGACTATTCTTCTTTTTCTCCTGAAATATTCTTTCAAATGTGCTTGTCTATTCTCTGTTTCACATAGCGGGATTTGTATCCCACACTGTGAAATATATATACCACACTGTGGTTTTTGTATTTCACAGTGTGAAACAAGAGAATTTGTCCTGAAGTTTGGAAGATAGATAAGGTAAATTTGTGCTTTGCGAGGGAGGAATTCACGGTTTCCGGTGATGTATACCTTAAATGAAAAACTTTTCTTTGTAAAAGAAAATATTCAAAAATGGGAATTATGAAAAACAAGTTAAGTTTTTTATTGTCAGTTGTTTGTCTGTGGGGAGTAATCTTAGTTTCAGGATGTAGTGAAAAGGATGAGACTCCCACAAATCTGACTTTGAAAGAAGGTACACAAACTACTCAGGTGGTTTATGCCGATGAGGTAACGAATCAGGGTGGAATCAGTTTTACAGCTCTGTCCGACTGGACAGCCACAGTAACAGAAGTTACGACAGAAGCTGCAACCAAGGCTACTTCGGGAAAAGTGGAATGGCTGGAATTGAGTGCCTATAGCGGAGGTCCTGGTGAATATACCTTAACCTTGACATTGATAGAGAACCTGACCGGAAAGGACCGGAAGGCTACCATCGAAATTCGTTGTGGTAACGATGTGATAACCATTACCGTAGAGCAGAAAGCTACTACAGAAGCAGGGGAAACTCCTGCCCCGAAAGAGAAGCGTCTGGCTCGTTATGAGATTACAAATTCAAGCAGCTTGTATCCGGACAGCTATACTAAGTCTATTGGGGAACTCACTTATAATGAGAACGGAAAGCTGGCAGCCTTGAAAACTATTAGTTACCAAGGCGATATGCAGGGATATTTCACAGAGAGAATCTATCAGTTCACCTATCAGGAAAACCAGATGTGGATTGACTTGAAAACACTTTCCGGATATGAATCGGATGAATCGTATGTGGTTACATTGAACTCAGAGGGTTATGTATCACAGTTGTATAAGAAAAAGGAATCTTCTTCTGAGCAGCATACATTGTGGATGTTTATTTATTCCGACGGTTATCTTCAGCAGATACAAGAAGATTATGACTATTATCCAGGTGACCATGAAGATGGGGATGAGGAAGATGGAAATGTGGCAATCGATCCGGGAGTATCTTTTGGCAGGATGGGACGTGCTTCGGATAGGTCTATTCTGCAATTGAACTGGCAGAATGGCAACCTGATGTCGACGGAGGGAGAATTTTCGGATGAAAGCTATATGAGTTATGCATATACTGAATATCCGAATGTAACGCCTTACTTTGATTTTAATGTAGTGGTTCGTCCGTTGTTCGGCAGTCATGCTTATGAATATGATGACATGGTGTCCATGCTTTATATGTTGCGTATGATGGGTAAAGGTAGTAAGAATCTGGTAACGAAAGATGTCGTGGATTGGGGATATCGTATGCCGGAACCGGGAGAACCGGAAGTGATACATGAAGATACATGGGCTCCTTTTGCATATAGCTTTACGGAAGATAATTATCTGGATGTAATTACTGGCAAGTGTACTTTGTATTCATACCAGGAGGATGAACATGGAAATCATGTTTCAGAGTCTACGTCTTATTACAATGATGAATACCGTTTTGTGTACGAGTGACTAGGAGGCTGTCTCAAAATGAAAAACAGAGATAGGTTTACTTATAGTGTAACCATTCTATTTTCCGCCATGACAATTTTATCGGCTGTTTTTCAGCCGATAAAATAAAAATGTCCGCAAGAAAATAGTTTAGTTTTAACATTCCGATTGATAAAAACATGGCAGAAGGGCTTTTTTGTCGCAGTCCTTACCATGAAGAATACATTCAAACAAGTGCTTCAGGTAATCCTGAGGATCTATGTCATTAAGCTTGCAGCTT
>ENA-OQBJ01000497-OQBJ01000497.1-human-gut-metagenome-genome-assembly--contig:-NODE-497-length-20531-cov-2.152764_pt1 | contig 20531 bp, 19 predicted proteins | sample MGYA00242743_ERZ504545 | MGnify/ENA primary metagenome ERZ504545 (study PRJEB26092, sample SAMD00036252) | human gut metagenome | host: Homo sapiens | study: EMG produced TPA metagenomics assembly of...
CCGGATACCTGGACAACAAAAGATGCCGACTGGCAGACCGCAGACGAGGTGCTGAAAAAAAGCGCTCCGCTATAAAAACTATTGGGGAGAAAAAGGCGGCATTACCGTGAGCGGCGGAGAACCGCTGCTGCAGATCGACTTCCTGATCGAGCTGTTCCGCAAGGCAAAAAAGAACGGCGTTCACACAACGCTGGATACCAGTGGAAATCCGTTCACAAGAGAGGAGCCGTATTTCAGCAAATTTAATGAGCTGATGAAATACACCGACCTGCTGCTGCTCGATATCAAGTTGATTGACGACAAGGCGCACAGAGAGCTGACCGGCTGCACCAACGAGAACATCCTCGACCTGGCGCGCTACCTTGACGAGATCGGCAAACCAGTCTGGATCCGCCACGTCCTCGTCCCGGAACGCAGCGACTACGATGAATACCTGATTCGCCTCGATGAGTTTTTACACAGCCTGCACAACGTACAGCGCGTAGAGGTTCTCCCATACCACACCCTCGGCGTATTCAAATGGGAAACCTTAGGAATCCCATACAAACTCGAAGGCATCAACCGCCGACCAAAGAGCGCGTGGAAAACGCCAATAAACTGCTGCATACGGCGGAATATACGGGATATCTGAAATAAAAAGCAGAACAACAAGAAAAAAATGTGAAAAAGTAACAATTTTTATAAAAACTTTATAGTATTTCTGTTCAAAAACCAGAAGAAAAGGAGTATAATTTCTGTTATGGACGAGAGCATGGTTACAATGTGGCGGACATGACAGGGACGACAGCAAAAACACTACGAACCTTTTTGATTCGCCGCGGCAGTTGCTGCGTCCACCAAAAATAAGAGCAAAAAGAAAGAAGGATTTACAATGTTTGGTTCAAAAGAGGCATCGGAAGACAAGCTGAAAAAAATGGTGGAAAAAGGAAAATGGGACAAATTAAGAAAACAGTATCTGGATTCGGACAAGACAACGCAGGTAGCGCTTGCAAAAGCCTGTGCAGCTTCGAGAAATGATGGTTCTGTTAATATTCTGACTTCTCTTCTGGAAGTAGACGATGTAGACGTAAAAACCGCGGCCGTTACGAGCCCTGGTGAGGTTGGAGACGATCACGTAACAGCACTGATCCGTCAGCTGGCCGTCAAGACACCGGCAGATCAGACGGAGCTGAAAGCAGCGATCACAAAAGCGCTGGAGAAGATTGTCGAAAGAGCATAAGAGCAGGATCAGTGAAAAAAAGGAAAGGCGAAGAAGTTTCTGTAAAAAGAAGCTCCTTCGTTTTTTTGTTGCAAGGCATATCAGAATCTGCTCCAGCGGATTGTTTTTGCCCGAACAGAAATCTTACAAAATCGTAATAATAATGCAGTTGTATCTATCCCGCAAAAAATGCTATAGTGAAAATAACACAGACACAAAAGCAGAACGCGGAGCGAAAAGCATCCGCAGAAAAAAGGGAGGAAACAAGATGGAATTTGTATTCGAACATGCAACCATGATTGCCGTGATCGCCGTTGTGGTGATCATTCTTGCCATTCTGGCGAGCGGTTATGTGAAGGCGCCGCCGGATACCGCATTTATTATTTCCGGTTTCAAAAAAGGCCAGCGGATCCTGATCGGTAAAGCCGGCATCAAGCTCCCATTCTTTGAGCGGCTGGACAAGCTGAGTCTGAAGCTGGTAGCGATTGATGTGAAGACGAGCGACGCCGTGCCGACCGCTGACTACATCAATATTCAGGTGGATGCAGCCGTCAACATCAAAGTCGGGGACGAACCGCAGAAGCTCCAGAAAGCATCCCAGAACTTCCTGAACCGCGACAGCGAATATATTGCCAAGGTTGCAAGAGAAGTCCTTGAAGGAAACATGCGTGAGATCGTTGGAAAGATGCGTCTGGAAGAGATGGTTTCCGACCGCCAGAAGTTTGCGGAGCTGGTCAAAGAAAATGCAGAACCGGACCTGGCTGCGATGGGACTTGACATCATCAGCTTCAACGTACAGAATTTCGTTGATTCCAATCAGGTCATTGAAAACCTCGGTATCGACAATATCGTAAAAATCAAGAAATCTGCGGCGATCGCCCGTGCCAATTCCGAGAAAGAAATCAAAATTGCCCAGGCGCGTGCAAATAAAGAGGCGAACGATGAGCGCGTTCTTGCCGAGACTGAGATCGCAAAGAAAAACAACGATCTGGCAATCAAGTCGGCAGAGCTGAAAAAAGAGTCCGATATCAAAAAGGCAGAGGCAGATGCAGCGTACAAGATTCAGGAAGAGCAGCAGAGAAAAGAGCTGGAAATCACTTCCGCGAATGCGAATATCGCCCGTCAGGAGCGCGAGGTTGAGCTCCGTGCCAGAGAAGTAGAAGTAACCGAGAAATCCCTCGAGGCAGAAGTCAAGAAGAAAGCCGAGGCCGAGCGTTACGCAAAACAGCAGCAGGCAGAGGCAGATTTGTACCGCCGTCAGAAAGACGCAGAGGCAGACCAGTTCGAAAAATCCGCGAGGCGGAGGCAAAGAAAGCCCAGGCAGAAGCCCAGCGCTATGCGATGGAGCAGGAAGCACTCGGTATCAAGGCAAAAGGTGAGGCGGAAGCCGCATCCATCCGTGCCCAGCACTTGCAGAGGCCGAAGGTATGGAGAAGAAAGCTGAGGCTTACCAGCGCTACAACAAAGCCGCAATGGCAGAGATGATGATCAAGGTTCTGCCAGAGATCGCCGGAAAGATCGCAGAGCCGCTCAGCCAGATCGACAAGATTACGATCATCGGCGGCGGAAGCGAAGACAACGGCATCGGCTCCGTAGCGGGCAATGTGCCGGTGGTGATGGCAAAGCTGTTTGAGTCGATGAAAGAGGCGACCGGTGTCGATCTCTCCGAAATCATGAGAGCCGATACATACGATGCAAAAGTAAACCGCAACATTCAGATCTCCAGCCCGGAAGAGCTCAAAGAGTATCTGAAAGCAGAAGCCGGAAAGGCAGCAGCGGATGCAGAAAGTCCGGAAAAAGCGGAAGCATCCGAACCGGTGCAGAAAGACGGCAGCGAGCAGTAAATCCAGAACGGATCATAAAAACAGAAAAAGAGGCAGGGATCCAGAAAAATTTCTTGAGGATCCTGCCTCTTTTGACGTATAGATCGGAAAAAGTTATTCGGCGCCTTTTTCCAGCATGCTCATGAACTCTTTTGCCGCCTGCGGGATCGGCAGATGGGAGCTGTGGGCAACGACAAGCTGGCGCGGCGGAAGCTCCTCCACGAGGTCGAGCTGGAAGGCCGCCGTCTCTTTTACAAGGCAGTAGTCCGGCACAAACGCGATGCCAAGGCCGATACTCGCCAGGTCGATCAGAAGATCGTTGCTGCCAAGCTCAATTTCCGGCACGAGGTCGAGCTGGAACCGCTGAAACTGGCTGTGCAGGAACTCACTCGTCGTACTCTTGCGGTCGAGCATCAGAATCGGGTACTGCAGCAGCTCTTTTAAGTGAACCGGCCTGTTTTCCAGTTCCGGGTAATATTCGCCGTTTGCGATGAAGATATCGTGGAACGAATGAATCGGAATCGTGTGAAGACGGCTGGAAAGATGCGAGTTTGGATAATTGGTCACGATGAAATCCACCTGGCCGGATTCCAGCAGATCGACGCACTGGGTCGAAGTCTGGTTTGTCACCTTGATGTGGACATTCGGAAAGGAGCGGTGGAAACGGTTCAGGTACGGAACAAGGAAATAGCGGCAGATTGTGTCGCTCGCGCCGATGCGGAGCTGGCCGCCGCCAAGCGTTCCCGCTTCCATAATCTGTGCTTCACCGCGCGCAATCAGGTTGATCGCAGGCTCTACGTGGCGCAGCAGCGTTTCTCCCTCCGGCGTTAACTGCACGCGCTTTGTACTGCGGATAAAGAGCGTGATTCCAAGCTTTTTCTCCAGTACCTTGATCGACTGGCTGACCGCCGACTGCGAGATAAAAAGCAGCTTGGAGGCCTCGGAAAAACTGAGTGTGGTGGCAACGTAATAGAAAACCTTATATAACTCGTAATTAATATCCAAAATAAGCACCTCTTATAAAATATGATATCTTCACTCTAGCACACTTCCCCGAAAGAATGCAAGAAAAAATCTGCCGGAGCCGTGAACTTTTTCTCCTCTTTTTCGAGTAAGAGAAAATTCACGGTTCCGGCAGATAAGAAAGGGGAATCAGCCAAGCACTTTGGCAATGGCGCTGTCCAGCGTGCGGATCTGGCGCGTTGCAGAGTATCCGTCGAGTTTCGGCATCTGAATATCCATCAGCACCAGATCGAACTGATCCGGCGCTGCGGTGCGGAGCGTCTCAACGGCAACATCGCCGTCGTCTGCAAGGCTGACGGAAAATCCGGCGTTCGAAAGGAACTCCATCGCGATTTCCTGTACCATATGGCTGACGTTGATCGCCATGCCAAGTCCCGTACCCTGAATGCCGCTGACCGTAGAAGTCTCCTCGCGTGTAAACGATTCAAAGAGGTGCTCCTGGAATTCCCGGCTCATGCCGATGCCGTTGTCGCGGACGTGGAATTCGTAGAGCGCATACCCTTTTTTATAGTACGGTTTCTGAATAATACGGACAATGATGGTGCTGCCGTTCTGTGTGAATTTCGTGGCATTGCTCAGCAGATTCAGCAGAATCTGGTTCAGGCGGAAAAAGGTGCTGGCCGGAGGTGGAAATCTTGTTCAGGTATTCCTGCACCTGGTCCGGCTGATTGACGTGGGCGGCAGCCAGAGCGGTAAAGCCGATGATCGCATTCATCCGAAAAAACAGATTTTGTTCCGGAATGAAAATGGGAAACAAAAGTTACTTTACATATAAAAGAGCAGAACAGGAAGAAATTTTGAAAAAAATTGAAGAAAATTACAAATTATTGTGGAATATGTGGAAAAAATATGGTAGGATGGGGGAGAAGAGAAAAGTGGTTTCAAAATGTTACTTAACGTTCAGTGAAAGTTCTATGGTTACAAAGAAAACAAAAAACAAGAGGAGAAGGAAAATGAAATTTTTTACCAAAACCAAAAGAGGTAAAACTCCTGACGGGGGAACATGCACTCTGCTATGACGGCAGAATTGTACTGGATGGCAGACTGCTGGGAAATGGGGATACGTATGCGAAAGTGCTGCAGAAGGGAATCAAAAAGGAAACCGGAATGCAGTACGATATCGGATACGGCGTTCCGGGAAGAAAAGAGACCGGCGCGATTGTACTGGAACTGGATGAGACAAGGAAAAGCCAGCAGTATGTGCTGCAGGTGACAGAGGAGGAAATCCGCATCCAGGGCGGAGACGGAGCCGGCGTGCTCTACGGTGTGCAGACGCTGTGCCAGATGATGCACGAATACGGTGCACTGCTTCCTGCCGTGCGGATCGAGGATGAGCCGGATCTGCCGGTGCGCGGCTATTATCTCGATGAGACGAGAGGCCGTGTGCTGACACTTTCCTATTTAAAACAGGTGGCAGACCGCATGGCGTACTACAAGCTGAACCAGCTGCAGCTCTATGTGGAGCACACGTATCTGTTCTCCGGACTTTCCGAGATGTGGCGCGATGAGACGCCGCTTACGGCAGAGGAAATCCGCGAGCTGGATGCGTACTGCGCAAAGCTTCATATCGAATTGGTGCCGTCGATCGCAACGTTCGGCCATCTGTACATGCTGCTCTCCACAAAGAGCTATGGCGACCTCTGTGAATTCCCAGACAGCTGGAAAGAGCCGTTTTCCTTCTGGGACCGGATGCAGCATCACACGGTGGATGTCTCCGGCGGCAGAGCGATCGAGCTGATCAAGGCCATGATCGAGGAGTACATGGCGCTCTTTGCCACGGATAAATTCAACATCTGCGCGGACGAAACGTTCGACCTTGGAAAAGGAAAATCGAAACCGCTGGCAGACGAGAAAGGCGTTCACCGCCTGTATATCGACTATGTAAAAGAGCTCTGCGAGTTTCTCGTGGCAAAAGGCAAAAAGCCGATGTTCTGGGGCGATATCATCTGCGCACAGCCGGAGCTGATCAAAGAGCTGCCAGAGGAAACCGTCTGCCTGACCTGGGGCTATGCAGCCGAGCAGAGAGAGCATGAGGCAAAAGTGATGGCGGAAGCTGGTGCAAGACAGTATCTCTGTCCTGGGGTCGGCGGCTGGAACCAGTGGATGAACCTGGTGGAGAACAGCTACAAAAATATCGCACGGATGTGCGGCTATGCGAGAAAATACCATGCGGAAGGTGTTCTGAACACAGACTGGGGTGACTGCGGCCACATCAATCAGCCGGACTTTTCCCTTCCTGGCATGATCTATGGAGCCGTCTTCTCCTGGGGAGACGATACCGACAGCTTTGAGGAGCTGAATGAACAGATTTCCCGTCTGGCCTACGGCGACCGGAGCGGAAAATTCGTTTCCTATATGGCAAAAACGGCAGAATGCTCCATCTTTGACTGGTGGGATGCCAACGTCGTTTACGAGGAAAAAGTGCTCGGTCATCCGAACAACCGGAATGCGCTGTTTGACGCGAGAATCCAGGATGAGGCGAAGCGTGCAGCTGCAAAGGAAACGAAATTGCTGGCGTCTGAAAAAAGAAAACTGAAAAAGAACAGCCCGGTGCTCTGGAAGAATCCCTGCCGTCCAATGGTTCCGGTGCTGGAACTCACGATGGAAGCGATTGACATCTGGAATGAGACGGGCGCGAGAATGTGTGACATTGAGCTTGGAAAAGAAAAGGATGAGACAGCCTGCGCGGCACTTGCGGGACGGCTGGAAACCTGGTTTATGAAGTATAAAGCGTCCTGGAGAAGCATCAGCAAAGAAGGCGATCTGCACCACATTTCAGAGATTGTATTCTGGTATGCCGACATTCTGCGGGGAAGAAAACCGTACGAAAAATAGAAAAAATCCATTTGTGAACAAAGATGAACACAAATAGAAAATAAATGAACGATAAAAAGTAACAAAGAAAACGAAAATTTACATAAAAGTGAACAAAAACACTTGACTTTTGCGCAGAAATGGACGAAGATAGAAGTATCGGATCGAAAGATCAAAAATGTCCGTATGGCGTGACAAGAGAGAAAGAAAAAAATAATTTTCACAGAGGGAAACAATCATGAGTAAAATCATCGGAAACAATCTGCCGGATATGCCTTGGCAGGAAAAACCAGCAGGAGAGCACATGCCGGTATGGCGCTATGATCAGAACCCGATCATCGGCCGTTACGAGCAGAAACGTTCCAACAGTATCTTCAACAGCGCAGTCGTACCGTTCGAGGACGGATACGTAGGTGTATTCCGCTGCGACAGCCGTTCCATCAGCATGGACATCTTCGTTGGAAGAAGTAAAGACGGTATCCACTGGGAGATCGAGGATGAACCGATCAAATTTGAGGGCGCTGACGAGGAGATTCTGACAAGAGAGTACCGTTATGACCCGCGTGTCTGCAAAATCGACGACAAATACTATGTAACCTGGTGCAACGGCTATCACGGCCCGACCATCGGTGTTGCTTACACCTATGACTTCAAGAAATTCGTTCAGCTTGAGAACGCATTCCTTCCATTCAACCGTAACGGCGTGCTGTTCCCGAGAAAGATCAACGGCTACTACATGATGATGAGCCGTCCAAGCGACAACGGCCATACACCGTTCGGCGATATCTTTGTCAGCCAGAGTAAAGATATGGAATTCTGGGGAAGACACCGTCACATGATGAGCCCGGTCCGCGGCGATGAGTCTGCATGGCAGTGCACCAAGATCGGTGCCGGCCCGGTTCCGATCGAAACAGATGAGGGATGGCTGCTGATCTACCACGGCGTTATCACAACCTGCAACGGATACGTATATCGTATGGGATGCGCACTGCTTGATATCGACGAGCCGTGGAAAGTAAAATACAGAACGAAAGACTATATTATGGCTCCGATCACCCAGTACGAGTGCATGGGTGATGTTCCGAACGTAGTATTCCCGTGCGCAACCTTAAGCGATGCAGCAACCGGAAGAATCACTATCTACTACGGATGCGCAGATACTGTAACCGGTATGGCATTCACAACCGTAGATGAGCTGCTGAACTATGTGAAAGAGAATAGCCTTTGATTTATAAGATAACTTAAAAAGCGACAAGTCCGCCGGGCTTACGGGTGAAAGAAGCCTGCAGGTCCGGCGGACTTTCTTTTTAAAAATGACCCCATGGACAGCATAAGGAGGCACTATGAAATTTGTAAAAGAGCGTGTGAACGTAATCTGCCAGGAACTGGCAAGACTTTCGATTTCACAGAAAATTAAAATCACCGATATGCAGGTGAAAAATGGATGCTATATCACACCGGCAGAGGCCGATGCATCAAAAGAGCCGTGGACATCGTTTGATACGGTCAATGACCGCTGGTACGGACCGGACAAACATTACTGGTTCCGCACCACCATCACCATTCCGGAGAGCTTCGATGGAAAAAATCTCTGGATGAGAGTCCATGCAGGACTGGACGAATGGGATGACGGAAGAAACCCGCAGTTCCTGCTGTTTGCAAACGGCGAAGTGATCCAGGGTATGGATATCAACCACCGCGAAGTACTTGTAAGAGAAAATGCAAAGGCCGGTGAAAAAATCCAGTTTGACCTGCAGTCCTACACCGGAACGCTGCACAGCGAGTTCCGTCTGCTGGCAGACCTTGAGGAGCATGATGCGAAAATCGAGGAGATCTATTACGACCTCATCGTTCCGATGCAGGGCCTGAACCGTATGGACGAGGATAATAAAACGCGTCTGGATCTCGAAACCGCACTGACCAACACGATCAATCTGCTGGACCTGCGCAAGCCGTACAGTAAAGAGTTCTACGCTTCCATCGAAGAGGCAGAAAAATGCATCCAGGAAGAGATCTATGAAAAAATGGGCGGCTGGGACGAAGTTGTGGCAACGTGCATCGGCCACACCCACATTGATGTGGCATGGCTGTGGACGATTGACCAGGTTCGCCAGAAATCCTGCCGAAGCTTTGCAACGGTATTAAAACTGATGGATGAGTATCCGAACTATCATTTCATGTCAAGCCAGCCGAAGCTCTACAGCTTTGTAAAGGAAAGACACCCGGAAGTATACGAGAAAATCCGCCAGAGAGTCAAAGAAGGACGCTGGGAGCCGGAAGGCGGCATGTGGGTTGAGGCAGACTGCAACCTGACATCAGGAGAGTCCCTTGTGCGTCAGTTCCTGTTCGGAAAACGCTTCTTCAAAGAGGAGTTCGGTGTAGACAACAAAATTCTGTGGCTGCCGGACGTGTTCGGATACAGCGCTGCCATGCCGCAGATTCTGAAAAAATGCGGAATTGATTACTTCATGACGACAAAGCTGGCATGGAACGAGTTTAACAAAGTGCCGTACGATACCATGAACTGGGAAGGAATCGACGGAAGCAAAGTTTTCACGCATATGATCACAACGCTCGGCGTCGGCCAGCCGGAGACCAGCTTCTTTACGACATACAACGGCATGCTGCATCCGGATGCAATCATGGGCGGCTGGGACCGCTATCAGAATAAGGATATCAACAACGATATTCTGATCAGTTATGGCTACGGGGACGGCGGCGGCGGCCCGACCAGAACGATGCTTGAGACATCCAAACGAATGGAAAAAGGCATCAAGGGCGTGCCGAAAGTACGCCAGGCATTTGCGAGAACGTATTTCGACGAACTGCATGAGAAAGTAAAAGACAGCAAACGCCTCCCAACCTGGATCGGAGAGCTGTATTTCGAGTTCCACCGGGGAACGTATACTTCGATGGCACGCAACAAACGCGGAAACCGTAAGAGCGAGTATGCGATGATGGAATTAGAGCTTCTGTCCGTTCTGGCAGAAAAGGCCGGAAAAGCATATCCGACCGAAGAACTGAACCGCATGTGGGAGATGATCCTGACAAATCAGTTCCACGATATTCTGCCGGGTTCCTCCATCCATGAGGTATATGAGCAGACGAAGAAAGAGTATGCGGAAATTGCAGAAACATCTGCAAAACTGATCGGTGAGCGTCTGGATGCACTCTGTGCGAAGAAGGACGAGAGTGTGACCGTATGGAATACGCTGGGCCATAGAAGAAACGATATCGTAGAGCTGGGCACAAACAGCGCTGAGGCACTGACCGATGGAACGAACGTGTATCCGGTACAGCAGACGAAAGACGGAGCGGTTATTTACGCAGAAAATCTGCCGTCCAAGGGATATCAGGTACTGCGCCCGGTAAGCGGATCCGTTGTGAAAACACCGTTTGCCATAGCAGAAGCAGGAGAGGGATATACCCTTGAGACACCGTTTTACACCATTGCAATCGATGCAAACGGCGAATTTACTTCCCTGTTTGACAAAGAAAATGACCGTGAAGTACTTCAGATCGGAAAAACAGGAAATGAACTGCGGATCTATGAGGATAAACCGCTGCAGTACAGCGCATGGAATCTGGACATCTTCCATACCGAGAAATCCTGGAAGGTAGAGGCGTGCGCCGCATGGAGTGGACAGAAAACGGTCCGGTCCGTGCAACCCTGGAGATCGAGCGCGAAGTGATGGATACCGTCATCCGCCAGCAGATCCACTTCTACGCAAAAGACCGCAGAATTGATTTCGAAACCTACGTTGACTGGAAATTTGCTGAGCATGTGCTCAAAGTACACTTCCCGGTTGACGTTCACAGCGATGAGGCAACGTACGATATCCAGTTTGGTAACGTGACAAGAAAACTGCACACCAACACAAGCTGGGATCAGGCAAAATTCGAGGTATGTGGCCACAAATGGGCCGATCTTTCCGAGGGAAGCTACGGTGTCAGCCTGATGAACGACTGCAAGTACGGCTATTCCATGAAGGATCGCGTGATGACACAGACCCTGATTAAATCCGGAACTGAGCCGAATCTGACGGCAGACCAGGAGGAGCATTCCTTTACGTACTCCTTGTATCCGCATGCAGGAACGTGGCGTGAGGCAGGTACGGTACAGGAAGCGCTGAATCTGAATGTGCCGGCAAAAGCTGTTTTGGTGCGGCAGAAAAAGACCGCATGGAGTTCCTGTCTGCAGACAAACGCAACGTAGTGCTTGAGACCGTGAAGAAAGCAGAGGACGGAGACGGCATGATTGTGCGTCTGTACGAGGTGGAGAATGCGAGAACGAAAGTGACACTGCACTGCGCAGAATCCATTCTTTCTGCAGAGGAGACCAATCTGCTGGAGCAGCCGGCAGATGGCGCAATCGATGTGAAGGAGAACGAGATTTCGCTTACGATCAAACCGTACGAGATCCGTACGATCCGCATCCGCACAGAGAAATAACGTACAGAAACATAAAAAAGACACCGTATCCGAAAAACGGAAATACGGTGTCTTTTCAAAAAGCAAAATCAAAAAACGGATGCATCAGTCGCCGGTGGAAGCGCGGTACAGAACTTTGGATTCCAGATACGTGACTTCATGCGGCGTGTGCGGATATTTGATCCGGTAAAGAATCTGAAGCGCCAGGCGGGAGCCGAGCTCCTCATTGAAGACCTGAACGGTAGTCAGATTTTCTGCCAGAAGATCCTCGATATTGTTGTCAAAGCCGGATACGGCAACGTCCTCCGGCACGCGCAGTCCCCGCTTTTCAAGAAGCTGCATCAGAATACAGGCAACGTAGTCGCTGGCGCAGACAAAAGCGTCCGGCATGCGGGAAAGGGAGGAAAGGAAAGAATCGATTTCCTCGCGGTAGGAGTCAATCCCAAGCGGTGTGGTCAGGCAAAGAGAAGGATTCGGTGTTTTTCCGGCATCCATCAGTGCCTGGCAGAAGCCCTCATAGCGTTCGCGGTTGGACTGTGCGTAGCCGATATCACCCATGAAGCCCGGAAGAGTGCATCCTTCTCGAGAAGATGGGCGGTAATATTGCGGACGCTGTTCCGGCTCTCCATCAGGAGAAGATCGCCGTTCAGTTCATCCGGGGATACGAGGGAGGAAGTGTCCAGGAACACTTTGGGAATCTGTGTCTCTGCGAGCAGACGCAGAAGACGTTCGTTGTACACGTTCAGAACAATGATGCCGTGGACGCTTCCGTTTGTAAGTGTGGGCGGGAGAAAATACGTTTTATCCGCCGAAGTCGGAAGATACGTGTAAACGAGATTGACATTGTGTGTTGAAAATACTTTTGCAATCTGGTGGATGATGGTCATCCAGAAAAGTGAGGTTTCCGGTCTGCAGACGGCAACTGCAATGTTGACCGGCGTGGTCTCCTCCGCGCTGGAAGGATATTGAAAATCTTCCGGGATGGCATAGCCAAGCTCCTGGGCTTTGGCGATGACCTTGGTGCGCAGGGAATCGGAGACACCTTCGTGTCCGCTGAACACCTTCCAGACGGTGGTCCGGGAGATGCCCAGGGAATTTGCAATTTCCTGTAAAGTGACTTTTTTCATAGTTTCAACCGATCCTGTTACAAATTTTAACTACTAACCGATATTATACGCTTAAAGTGTAATTTTTTCAACCTTTCCGTTGGAATACAGAAGGAGGAGATGTGCACGATCGGCACTCGGACAGGAAATCAGGTACGTACGGCTGGTGGTTTCAATGGTATATCCAAGATCTTTTACAGATTTATTCCAGTCGTTCGGTGCATACGCATCCAGCGTTTTCTGCAGTTCATCGAGGCTGCTGCTGTAGGAGCCGGTTGTCTCAAACAGAATATTTTCTGCGTAATACAGCTTGCGGAGCTCCCATTTGCGATACTCGTCCTCCGGAATGGTGCTGTCGCATGGAGCATCCTCGCGGTCCTCGGAGAAGAAGACGAAAGCCCACAGCTCCGGATAATGAATATTGATGACGCCGGTCGGAGCCCATACCCAGTTGTCTTCCGGGAGAACATTTCCGTTTTCATCGGTGCGTTTTACGTAAGTGTTGTCCTTGACATCCACATTCCACTGCACACGGGAGAAGTTCATACGGTAAAATTCTCCGTTTTTCGGTGCGCGGCGCTCTTTCTGGTATTCGTAGAGAGCGGAGAACGGAATCACAACCTCAACACTCCAGCCTTTGTTTTCAGCGGAAGGATCGTTGATGGAACCGTCCACATGGACAGCGGTGCGAAGGCCGTGCATATCGTAGCCATTGAGGCCGCTGCCGCCGTCGCGGTACGGCTCTGCGAGAAACAGATCCCATACCGTGTTCAGAACGTTCATTTCAAATTCATAGTAATGGTACGTATCGGAATCCGGGTCAACGAAGATCTCGAAATCGTTGTCAAAGTAGATGACAGAATCGCGTTCTGTTAAATGACCCCAGATTTCATCGCCGGCAAGGTCGGCAGCAACGTAAAGATTTTCATCATCCCAGAGCATTTTTGCGCGGGTGACAAAACGCGGAAGCGGCATGTGGCTGCCCTGGATATCCAGAAATTCATCGGTATACGGTGCGTCCTCCCAGAATGGTTTGTTGATATTTCCGTCCAGATGGAACTCTTTTTTTGCGCGGTGGCAGGTATAAACTGGCGGTGCAAACGGGACAGCCGGAACCGGAATCGTGATGTTTTTGCTCATAAGTAAAAACCTCCCTTTGTAATTTGCAAAATTTAGTAGCGAAAGGTATCATAACACTAAAAGTAAATAAATTTCAACATGAAAAATGAACAAAAATGAACGAAATATAACTTATTGTGGACAAAAGTAAAAAATGAGATACAATAAAGCCGTTTCATAAGAGAATTTTGGGGGAAACAGATCAAAAATACACCGGCAGGAAGAAAACGGCCGGGCAGAAAGCATATAAGGAGGAAAATCAGATGGAAGCATATCAGAATACAGCCCTTTCACCGGAAGAGAGAGCAAAGGATCTTCTGGGAAGGATGACATTAAAGGAAAAAGTGGGACAGCTCAATCAGCGTCTGTACGGATTCCGGATCTATGAGCGGCAGGGAGAGGAATTTACCCTGACCGACGAATTCAAAGAAGAAGTAGAGCGCATGGGCGGACTGGGGGTTCTGTACGGCCTGTACCGTGCCGACCCGTGGGCAGATAAGGACGAGAAGACCGGAATCGTGCCGGAACTCTCCGCGAAAGCCTACAATATGGTACAGCACTACGTCATGGAACATTCCCGCCTCGGCATTCCGATGATGATGAGCAGCGAGTGCCCCCATGGCCATCAGGCACTCGGAGGAGGTCTGCTTCCGGTCAACCTGGCTGCCGGAGCAACGTTTGATCCGGCGCTTCTTTCGGAAGGCTACAAGGCATGCGGAAAGCAGTTAAAGAGCGGTCATGTGGAGCTGGCGCTGATGTCGGCACTTGATATGGCGCGTGATCCGAGATGGGGAAGAAGTGAAGAGTGCTACTCTGAGGACCCATGCCTTGCAGCCGCAATGGCAAAAGCAGCCGTGACCGGCATGCAGTCGACCGGCGTCGGCAGCGTGGCAAAACATTTCTGCGCCCAGGGCGAGACGACCGGAGGTGTGAATGCGAGTGCGGCGAGAATCGGGGAGCGTGAGCTGCGTGAAATCCATTTTCCGTCTGCAAAAGCGTGCTGCGAAGCCGGTGTGGAAGGAATCATGGCGGCGTATAACGAGATCGACGGCGTGTACTGCCACAGAAATGCATGGCTGCTTCGCGATGTACTGCGCGGTGAGATGGGCTTTGACGGCATTGTGATGGCAGACGGACTGGCTGTCGATTTCCTGAAAAACACAGAGGGGGATACGCTGCATGCAGCCGTTGCGGCAAGAAAGGCCGGTGTTGATGTGAGCCTGTGGGATGAAGCCTTTGGCCGTCTCGGTGAGGCGGTTGATCAGGGACTTCTGGAGGAGAGCCAGATCGATGAGGCGGTGCTCCGCGTTCTGAAACTGAAATTTGAAAAAGGTCTGTTCGAGCATCCTTATATGGAAGAAAACATGCTTTCCCCGGAAGAAGCCGGCATCCCGGAGGTATCTCTTGCACTGGCGCGGGAGTCTGCTGTGCTTCTGAAAAATGAAAAGACGGTGCTTCCGCTTGCAAAGAAATATAAAAAAGTAGCAGTGATCGGCTACCATGCGGCAGACCGTTACTGTATGCTCGGCGATTATACTCCGCCGGTGCCGGAAAGCGAGTGCGTCACGGTTCTGCAGGGCATGAAGCAGGAAGCACCGGATGGCGTGAAAGTCTCTTATGCGATGGGGTCCGGTTTTTCCGAGGCGGATGAGCATGAAAAAGCAAAAGCGATGGCACTTGCAGAAGAAAGCGATGTGATCGTGGCCGTTGTCGGCGGTTCCTCCTCACGGTTTGGAGGAGCTGTGTTCGATGCAAACGGAGCAGCCTCGAAGGGAACGGGCAGCCGTTCGATGGACTGCGGCGAGGGAATGGACACCGCGAAGGTTCACATTCCGGCCGCGCAGGAAGAACTGATTGCAGCACTTGCCCGCCTTGGCAAACCACTGGTAACGGTTGTAATTGCCGGAAGAGCATACTGTATCGAGAAGATCGAAAATGCTTCCGATGCCGTTTTATATGCATTCTACCCGGGACCGATGGGAGGCAGGGCAGTTGCTGAGCTTCTCTATGGAAGCAGCAATCCGTCCGGCCGTCTTCCGGTTTCTATGCCACGCCACGTGGGACAGATCCCGGTATGCTACAATTATCGGACTTCCGTTGCCCCGGCGTACTGTGATATGACAAGCCAGCCGCTGCATACCTTCGGAGAAGGAAGATCCTACACAACGTTTACCGGCAGTGATGTTTCCGTAACAAAAGAAGAAAATGGTATTTCTGTTTCCTTTACCGTGGAAAATACCGGAAATATGGCCGGAACTTCCGTTCCGTGCTGTATGTGCGGAACGTTCCGGCGGCGTTGTGGCAAGAATCAAAGAGCTGAAAGCCTTTACGAGAATTGCACTTGCACCGGGAGAGAAAAAAGAAGCTGTGTTCCATCTTACAAAAGAGGAGCTGAATTTTGTCCAGATTCCGGGAAAACCAGAGGTCATCTGCCATGAGTACGAGCTGATGCTTGAAGATGGAGCAGAGAAATGGTGGACTGGAAACGTGACGGAAATGTAAGAACGGACGAAAAAACATAAAAATATAATAAAAATGAACAAAGAAGGAAACTATATTACAAAATAAAGAAACATAGCTTCCTTCTTTTTGTTTGCAAAAAATGGATAAAAATATAAATGGATCGTATGCTCCGATGCCGTGAAACGAAAAACAAAGGGAAAAACAGGAGAATTTATGGGAAAAGTGCTTAAAAAGTATCGGTTTAAATTGCGTAAAAGTAACAAAATAATATTTGTGTTCAAAAATTAATTGACAAATAAGGAAACAAAATGTAAAATAAATTCATCAAAACAGTGTTGGATAAATCTTAAATAACAGATTTGATTGTGGCAGTTGCACAAAAAAGAAGCAGCATGCGAGGATGATGCGAAAGCAAAATGTTCAAAATGTTCACGGCAAGGGATGCTCCAATCAAGGAAAACACGAAACCTTTAAAAGGGAGGACAAGAGAGAAATGAAAGAGAAACCAACAAAAGCAAAGAAAAAAGGCCGCACCATCCGCGCCTTTAAGAGAGACATCTCGCTTTGGCTTTTCTGTGTTCCGGGCGTAATCCTGACATTCATCTTCAGCTACATTCCGATGTATGGTGTACAGATCGCGTTCCGCCGCTTTAATGCGACAGCCGGAATCACAAAGAGCCCGTGGGTAGGCATGTACTACTTTGAGAGATTCTTCAACTCTCCATACTTTGCTTCCACCATCAAGAACACATTGATCCTGAGTCTGTACGGACTGGTTGTATCATTCCCGATTCCGATCATCCTGGCACTGATGCTGAACTCCTTCCGCCATAAGAGATACCGGAAAGTGATCCAGACCGTCACCTACGCGCCGAACTTCATTTCCACCGTAGTTATGTGTGGTATGATCATTCTGTTCCTGTCTCCGTCCGTCGGTGTTATCAACCACGTACTGGAAGCAATCGGAATTCCGGCGGTCAACTTCATGGCGAAAAAAGCCTACTGGAGACACATTTATGTGTGGACCGGCGTATGGCAGAGTACAGGATGGAGCTCTGTTATTTACTTCGCAGCACTCGCCGGCATCAGCCGGAGCTGCATGAGGCGGCAAAGGTAGACGGCGCAACGAAATTACAGCTGATCCGTCACATCGACCTTCCGCTGATCATGCCGACCGCGACCATTCTTCTGATTATGAACTGCGGAAGCATTCTTTCCGTCGGCTTCGAAAAAGCTTCCTTCTGCAGAACAACCTGAATGCCAGTGTATCCGAGATCATTTCCACCTACGTCTATAAGGTCGGTCTGATCAACAACGATATGTCGTATTCTTCAGCAATCGGTCTGTTCAACACCATCGTAAACATGGTTATGCTGATCATTGTCAATACGATATCTGATAAACTTTCGGGCAACAGCCTGTGGTAGGAGGAAACAAAAACATGAGTAAAGAAAATACCGCAGTGACAAAAAAGAAAATAAAACGCTGCAAAGAGGACGTCGTTTTTGACGCAGCCTGCTTCATTATCCTGACGCTGGTTCTGTTTGTTGTGGCATATCCGCTGTACTGGGTTATCATTTCATCCATCAGTGCGCCAAGCGCCGTATCGAGTGGTAAAGTACTGCTTCACCCGATCGGATTTACCCTGAAGGGCTACGCAGAAGTATTTAAAAACGACCAGGTTATGAGAGGCTTTTTAAACTCCCTGATCATCACCTTCTGCGGTGTCATGGTCAACCTGATCGTAACGCTTCCGACATCATATGCACTTTCCAGAAGCAATTTCTCCGGAAAGAAACCGATCACCATTTTTTACCTGATCACCATGTTCTTCGGCGGCGGTCTGATCCCTACCTATCTGGTTATTCAGAGACTGCAGATGCTGAACACGATCTGGGCACTGATTCTTCCGGGATGCTTAAGCGTATACAACATGATCGTGGCAAGAACCTTCTTCAAGTCGAACATTTCGGAAGAGCTGTATGAGGCAGCTGAAATTGACGGCTGCACCCAGGCGAGATTCTTTTTCCAGATTGCACTTCCGCTTTCCAAAGCGATCATCGCAATTCTGGTTCTGTACTATGGTGTCGGTCACTGGAACTCATACTTCTCAGCACTCGTTTATATTTCGGACAAAGCAAAGTATCCGTTGCAGCTGGTTCTGCGTAACATCCTGATCACGAACCAGACCGCGCTGTCCCAGACAGCAACAACTGCGGCAGCAAGAGCAGCACTGCAGGAAAAACAGCAGCTGATCGACGTTATGAAATACTCGCTGATCATCATCAGCAGTATCCCGGTTCTGGTTATGTACACTGGTGCAGAAGCACTTTGTAAAGGGTGTTATGATCGGATCCATGAAGGGTTGATTTACAGCGGAAATTTTTTTAACGATTTATCTGCCGCACGGGAAACGGCGGTATGTAAATAAAGGGTCCGGACAACGGACAGGCAAAAGCGCTTCCGGCGGGAAAATGCCGCCGGAATAACACAGGAGGGAAAAATCATGAAAAGAAAAGCAGTCGCAGCAGTTTTAACTGCAGTAATGGTGGCATCTATGTTTACCGGATGTGGAAGTGATAAAGGAAGCAGCTCGGCAAAGAGTACTTCTGCAGCATCCGCAGCAAACGACACCGTGGATGAGGACGGAAAAGTAAACGGCATTATGTATCAGGAAGGTCTTCCGCTGGTAGACGAGGGAGATTACACCTTCTCTATCTTCTGCGATGATTCCAGCGAATCCGGCGAGTTTATCATGCTCGATGAGTTCAAAAAACAGACCAATGTAGACGTTGACCTGAAAATTTATCCATACGAAACAGCAACGGAGAGACTGAATCTGGATCTGAACTCCGGAGATTACGCGGATGTGATCGGCGGATGGACCTTAAGCGATAATGCAATCCTCACCTATGGTGTAAACCAGGGCGTATTCATTCCGCTGGAAGATTATTTTGAGAAATACTGCCCGAACATTTCTGCTATCCTGGATCTGCCGGGTGTAAGAGAAAAAATGACAGCACCGGACGGACACATCTACACGATTCCGTACGTATGCGCCGATTCAACCGTTGGATACAGCCCATACATCAATACGAAATGGCTGGAAAATGTTGGTATGAGCATGCCGACCACGACAGACGAGTTTGAGGCAGTTTTAAAAGCATTCAAAGAGCAGGATGCAAACGGCAACGGCGACGCTTCCGATGAAATCCCATTCTCTACAGACCCGAACAACAAACATATCGAGCTATGGCCGGTTACTTCGGACTTCCGATGAACAAACTTGGTATTGCAATCCAGGATGAAAAGGTTGTTTACGGCGGTGTCAGCAATACGTACCGTGAGTTCCTTTCCTGGTTCCACAAACTGTATGCAGATGGACTCGTAGACGTAGAGCTTTATACACAGGACAGCTCCACCTGGGAAGGTAAAGGAAATCAGGACCTGTACGGCGTTTCCATCGCATACGGAAGCGGAGAGTTTACCGGAATCCCGGCTGCAGAGGAAAGAGGCGATTTCGATTCCATGCCTGTTCTGAATACAGACAAAGGCGGAATCTGGATGCGCGATACGGAAGGCTTCAGCGTATACAGAACCCAGGCTGTCATCACAAACAAGGCAGAGCATCCGGAAATCATCTGCCGCTGGTTTGACAATGCATTCGCACTGGAGAACGGCATCGGCTGCAACAGAGGACCGGTTGGTGTGATTGTAAACAAAGAGGATGACGGATACCATGCGATTGACACCACCACACTGTCTGAGGAAGATCAGGAAAAATATTCCTGGAGCAATCTGTGGCCGCAGTCTCTGCCGAAATATCTGCCGGCAGACTTCGAGTTTGTAGAAGAGCATCCGATGTATGATGAGAAAAAAGCAACAGAGGAAGCTTATGAGGCAAATCTGACCAAAGAGATTATTCCGTCCTACTGGATTGACCTGGATAAGATTGATACCTTCTCTGATACGAACACAGCAATCAAAGATTTCTTTGAGCAGCAGCAGGCGCAGTTCGTATGCGGCGAGCTTGACATCGACAACGATGCTGACTGGCAGGCTTATGTAGACGGTATGTACTCTCTGGGACTTGAGGACTGGGTAGCAACTCAGGGTATTGAGGAAATCGCGAAATAAATAGGAAAAGGTAATGATATTTCCTATGGAATGAAAAAAGGCATATTACAGTGTAAAACGGTAATATGCCTTTCTTTTGGGCAAGAACTGATACAATGGGAAGGAACAATAAAGGGGTAATTGGATCGGATAAAAAAGCTATGCCCGGAGTCTTTTTTTTTCTTAACTTTTACGGGAACAAAAAAGAATCCGGGAGTACAAAAAAAGGAGGATCTGGAAGATATGATGCAGGACTGGTTTCGGAACGCAAAGCTGGGCATTTTTATCCATTATGGGATTTATGCGGTGGGTGATGTGTCGGAGTCATGGTCGTTCCACAACGGAAATATCTCTTATGAAGACTACATGAAACAGTGTGAAGGCTTTACGGCATCGAAGTTTGATGCAAAAAAATGGGCGGAGCTGTTTCAAAAAGCA